>WNFG01000157.1_pt1 | contig 140831 bp, 130 predicted proteins | sample 5400431 | NCBI WGS metagenome assembly WNFG01 (sample SAMN13153346, study PRJNA577476) | soil metagenome | isolation source: 120 cm saprolite under Douglas fir tree site 2 hole 3 replicate 2 | place: USA:California | collected 2015-04-18
GTGCAGGAAAGGGCGCGGACCGAACGTGAGAATTTCAAAGCCGACTGGGAACACACGCGAGAGCACGTGATCTTTCCAGCCTTTGAGCAAATTCGAGACATTCTGATGCCCAAGGGATGGACGTGCACAGTTCGCACGGCCCAACCAGATGATGCCGCTGTGCTAGAGATCCATAAGGGAGAAATGCGAGCTGCCGGCAGCGCCAATCTCCTCCCACGGATCACCTTCACTCCAGAGATGCATGGGAAGCACGTCGTAATCTGGGCCGCTACGACTCAGCAGTCTGCAGGCGAAGGGGATGTGCCGCTTCGGGAAGTCACCGAGGACTTTGTTCAGGCCAAGGTTTTGCAATTCTTTCAGCGATTATCCGGAGGGGGCTGAGTCAGTCGACGCCTCATGTTGCGTGCGTACCCCCACCAAAGACGGCGGCACGCTGCGCACCATTGGTAATTGTCCTTCGGCGCGATTGAAAATTCACTACGCCAACATTACGCGAAAGAGATCAAATAATTCAGCCGCCCAGTGGCGTGGCGAACGGCGCATCATTTGCCAAAAACGAGAACCCCGCCCGATGCGCAAAGGGCGGGGTCTCGGGAACTCTTATGTGAGCACGGTCAGAAGCGCTAAAATCACCGAGTGATTGGGGTGACCTAGTCGTAGTCGTAGTATCGCGGGCGCGGAGCATAGTAGGGCGATGGACCGTAGTAGGGCGATGGACCATAGTATCGCGGGGGCGGAGCATAGTAGGGCGATGGACCATAGTATCGCCGCGGCGGAACGTAGTATCGCGGGGACTGAGCGTAGAACCCCGGACATGGTGCGCCGCGGAGGCAGTCGCTTAAGTAGTAGGCATGTGCTGGCGTCGCCAGCGTCACCGCCGCAGCGGTCAAGCCTAAGGCAATCAGAAGCGTTTTCATGACATCTCTCATTTTGGCGCGTTAAATGAGGGCTCCGCTTGGGTAACTCACAGAGCGTGCCAGAGGTTCCTCAACGGAACGTCCGGCACAAACATCGCCGCCGGCAGAAGTCTTTGGCGTGATTGAAACCGTGCTGCGGTCGCATTTCGCGAAAGAGATTCCGGCTTAATTAAAGGACCGCCGATGATCCCTCCGGCGACCACGCCGCTAATCTATTGAGTAGCGCAAACAACCGAAGCAGTGGGAATGTATTGGAGCTTTCGTCTACGCGGCGACGCGCGAGGCCGCAATGGCGGCGTTCGCCAAGCGCTGGCGGAGGGAATGAGACGGACAGGGAGAACAGCATGCGCGCGATCGGTCTTGTTTTGCTCAGTATCGCAACAATGGCTTTGCTGCTCACCGACGCTGACGCCAAGCGCCGCCGGTCGAGCGCGCAAGGGAGCCAGGCGGCGGCGGCCAGCAGAAGCTGGTGCGCGACCTATGGAAGGAAGGGCATCAGCGACAACTGCAGCTATGCCACGCAACAACAGTGTCTGGCCCAGGTGTGGGGGCTCGGTGGCTTTTGCCGACCCAATCCGTTTCCGGGCACGCCGTACGGGACGGGATATACCTGGTCGTCAGGTCCGCCGCGCTAGAGCCGCGCGCGGGTATGCTGAGACCCGCGAGGCCGCGATGGCAGCATTCGCTAAGAGTTGGCGGCGCGAAGGTGCTTGAGTAGACTAAGTGCCCATCTCTGCTTGTCGGATTGCATCCAGTTCCGCCAACCAGCGAATGAACGATGCGCCGACGCTGGTCAGTTGTATTGCAAGTGTGAGTGGCGGTTGCACGGGTTCCGTTCGACCTGCCTCGTGCCGATAAAAATGCGCGCGTCGATCCAATCTCTGAAAGCGTTTAGGAGCTTACCAGCAGCACCCAATGCAACGACGTCACTCGCATGAAGGCGTTGCAGGACCGGTTCTAGCTTTTGTTGTGCCTCCTGTGCTGTCAACCGGGGTGAATTCGGGAACATCAGCCGAAACAACCCCTCGGCCGCAGCGAACGTACTGCGGACAGCGCCTTTCCCGTCGGGCGGCGCTTTGGCGAGAGCCGCCATACCAGCTTCGAACGCAGTCAGTGCTGCGCGATACCGAGCACCCTGAAGGACGGCAATGGTTGCGGCTCTGTTAGATTCAAACTCAGCATCGAAACCGAAATGAACACCTCCCGCGTCGTCCACGCGGTAATGCACGTTCTCTTCTTGAAAGATCCGTTGTACTTCGTCACACCAACGGTTCGGTGCCTCCCATTCTTTTATTCCTGTCCGTTTCTTTCTCTCGAGATAGCGATACGCCACGGTGACGAAGTCAAGCACGTCTTGCAGTGCGCAGTCTCGAAGGAGCACGCGCCAGTCCACGATGCCTCCTGAGTACGGAATATCGATCCCAAGTTCGCTCGGCACAAAGATCCCGAATTCCACGTCCAGGTCGGCAAAGTCCCAGACCAAGTACGCCAACCTTTGACGCATGCGTTTATTGTCCTGCGCAGGCTCACCGCGTTGCATGTACACATGGGAGAAGCGCTGGCCGACTGGTGGGGCGTCAGGCATCGTTGTTCTCGCTAAGGCGCTGGTAGCACTAAATAGGTCTGTTCTCCGGCATCACCAGATGCAGGAGAAGCCGACCCACAAAGCCTGCGGCTACAGCCACGAGCACGGTCAACCCCGCAGGCCAGCCTCCAGACCGACCCGCGCCGAATTTATACACGGTCGCTGGTGCGTTCTTCCTAGGCCCACTTTCTCGTTCCCCTTCTTGGAGCGCGTATAATGACGATTCGGCGTGGTGATTCGCCACGGTCTGGTTCGCATGGGTTCAGGAGATTTGGAAATGGATCCGCGTTTGAAGAAGACCATCGTTGGCGCCTCGCTTTTCGCTTTTGGGACGCACACGTTCGATCTCGCGCACGAAGGCATCATAGGCCACGAGATGCCGTCCGCTCTCCAAATGGCGGCTTCCGGCGTCGCGGCAACGACATCGACCGCAACGGTATCGATTGCGTTCTATGGGAGCTTCGGTAGCGCGAGCACCGAAGCAGTCTATCCGAACGTAGCCGACAGCAAGGTGCTCAAGCACGACGCCGAGACGGTGCCCACGCCGCCGAACGCCGGACCGAAGCGCTCCTAGACCGTCCCGCGCCGAATTCCTCCACGCCCTAGGAAGCGTTGTTTCGGCGCGGCCCTTAGCACGCCGAATCTCCTCGGGGGTTTTTTCAGTCGCCAGGGTGTTGCTCGATCTTATCGGCGACCTGTCGAAGAATGGCCGCTACCGTTTCCGTGCCGGCCTTGGCGTCGGCGAGCTTGGCGACACCTTCCAGGATATCGTCCAGCGCATTCGCTAACGCGGCGCCGCGCTCCAAAGCCTGCTCTACGGAACAGATCAGGTGGATCAGGCACGCAAGCTTCTGGCTCTGATTTCCTCAGCAGACAGCTTCACGAAGGCTCTGAAGGCGATTGTCCGCGAACACTTCAACGATCCGGGATGGGAGCCGCGCTGAGGCCCGGATGGCGCGAGCGGGGTGGCAATTCGGTGGCAATGTTCACATTTGTTCCGTCAACGACAGCGCGTAAGGGTTTGATATTATTACCATGGAAGGGTGGCCGAGTGGTTTAAGGCAGCGGTCTTGAAAACCGCCAGGGGCGCAAGCCCCTCGTGGGTTCGAATCCCACCCCTTCCGCCAAGCGGTTCGAGCTTTTCGCGCCGCCGTTGGGCTACGACATGACGGCCCCGGCCGGAACTTTTTGCAAAAGGTCCGTGTTGTTACGCCGAATACGCCGGGCCCCCTGCCAGACGCGACATCTTGAACGGCGGCGTGAACGCCGACGTGCGTCGAGGGTCGACGCGTTATTAGCGGAGAAGATGAGGATGAGGATCATTTTCGTATCAGCTGTTGTCCTTTTATCTGCGCTCGCGACGCCGGCTTCAGCCAAGGGTTGCTTAAAGGGCGCAGTCGTTGGCGGCGTTGTCAGCCATTATGCTCGCCATCACGGCGTAATCGGCGCAGCAGTGGGCTGCCTCATAGGCCGCCACCAAGCCAAAAAGCGCGCACGCGCCCAGCAGCACACGCTGCTGCAATATAATCGCGCCGGACAAAGCGAGCAGGTCTGAGCGTGCCGATAAGCACCGCGGACCTAACGGCGCGGCGTTAGCTCGCCGCTTTGCGATTTATGACGACGCTCGACGGTTTCTTGTCGCCGTCTTTTTCTCGTTGACTGGGTTGTGAGCAGACGGGATGCCCCCAGGGTCCCTGGGAACGATCCGTGTCGTGCTCAATCACGCGCAAAGTCCGTTGCAAAGCCTCGAGAGCCGGCGCGCCAAGGGTGACGCCGGACCGACGACGGCCATGCACCGGCTGGTGGTCGCGTTGCCGTTGCTGACCAAATGGAAATCCGGCCCTCGGGTGAGTGCGCTCCCGCTGGTCTTGGCAGCGGAAGTGATGTGAGCTAGCCGTCACCCAGGCAATTCATGGGATAACCGTATTTTGCGGCAGTTGAATATCGTAGGCGAGAGGCAAACACTGCTGCATCGAAAAACCGTTAATCTCGATAGCAGCTAAATGCGCGAGGTCAGGGCCGTGAGAGGCGGGCGCGGGTGGAAGGCATGATCCGGCGACTGCGGTTGGCTTCGGGACTCGTCATGTTCGCATACGTGACGACCCACTTCGTCAACCACAGCCTGGGTCTGGTCTCGGTCCAAATGATGGATCGCGCGCTTGAGCACATCTACGAGTATTGGGCATCTGCGCTCGGCGCCGTCCTTCTCTACGGTGCTTTCGCGACCCATTACAGTTTGGCGCTCTGGGCGCTCTGGCTGCGCCGTTCGCTCAAGATGCCGTTCCCAGAAGCGACCCAGCTGGTCCTCGGATTCTCCATTCCCTTTTTCCTCACCGATCACGTCCTGCAGACCCGCGTCGCCGACACCTTCTATGGTGCCGGTGTCGGCTACTACTCGTCGGTGCTGCAGACGTATTTCATAACCAATCCGCTGCGCGGCGTACTCCAGTTCACGGTATTGGTCGTCGCCTGGGTCCACGCCATGATTGGGCTCTGGTTCTGGCTGCGGCTGAAACCATGGTACCAACGCTGGCAGCCGATCCTTTACGCGTTCGCGCTCCTGATGCCGACCCTGGCAATTCTTGGCGCGCTCGAGGGCGGCCGGCAGGTCATGGCGTTGGTCGAGGATCCGGCCTGGGTCGCGCAGTTTGCGCAGGACCATCCGCGCCCGGCACCGGCGGATGCCGCGTTCCTCGATAACCTGGTGGTATGGGTGCGTTGCGCCTTCGTCGCGGCGCTGCTTGCCGTTCTGGCGGCGCGTATGGCGCGTTGGTACTGGGAGCGCCGCCGCGGCGTCGTCCGCCTGACCTATCCGAACGGCCGCGTGGTGCAGATCGTGCGCGGCGTGTCGGTGTTGGAGGCGAGCCGGATCGCCGGCATTCCGCATGCCTCGGTGTGCGGCGGCCGCGGACGCTGCTCCACCTGCCGCATCAAAGTCGACGGCCCGAAGGAGGCGTGCCTGCCGCCCGCGGCCGAAGAGGTGAAGGTCCTGCACCGCGTCGGCGCGGCGCCCGACGTGCGGCTCGCGTGTCAGCTGCGGCCGCACGGGGACGTGCGGGTGACGCCGCTGTTGCCTGCAACCGCCCAGGCTCGGGACGGATTCAGCCGCCCAGGCTATCTCCACGGCGCCGAGCGCGAGATCGTGATCCTGTTCGGCGATCTGCGATCCTTCACCCAGCTCTCCGAAAAGAAGCTGCCTTACGATTTGGTATTCCTGCTCAATCGATACTTTGCCGAAACCGGGCATGCGATCGAGGCAGCGGGCGGGCGCATCGACAAGTTCATCGGCGACGGGGTGATGGCGCTGTTTGGTCTCGACAGCGGTGTCGAAGCGGGCTGCCGCGAGGCGCTCGCCGCCGCCAAGGACATGGCCGAGCGCATGGTGATCCTCAATCGCGCGCTGATCCACGACATATCCGAGCCGCTGCGGATCGGCATCGGCATCCATACCGGTCCCGCCATCGTCGGCGAAATGGGTTACGGTACCGCGGTCTCGATCACCGCGGTCGGCGACTCTGTCAACACGGCCAGCCGCATCGAAGCGCTTAGCAAGACCTACGCCTGCGAGCTTGTCATCTCCGAAGCCGTGGCGCAGCGCGCCGGCATCGATCTCGGGGATGCTCCCCGCCACGAGATCGAGATTCGCGGCCGGGTCGAGCGGTTGGTGGTGCGCACGTTCGCGAGCGCGCGGGATCTCCCGGTTCTGGAGCGTGGAGGACGAAAGAAGACCGAAGCCGTAGCAGCGCAGTAAGCGCGCTGAGCGCCCGAGCCGACGTACGGTGCAGTGTTTGCTGCGTACCTCTCGGCTTTTAGCCGTCTTGCGCGAAGCGCTCATACGCCTTCCGCACCGCCTCCTTGCCATAGGCGCGCTCGAGGCGGCGAACGGTAAAGTGACCTCGCGCCACCTCCTGAAAATGCTGGATGAACGCGTAGTTCACGGTCGCGCCGCCGAGCGCACCGACGAGCGGGATGGCTTGAGCCGCGAGCTTCTGCGTGACCACCAGTCCGAAACGGGATGCGACCTGGGTGATGAAGCGCACGAGAATCGGGCCGCCTTCCTCGACGACGCCGCGCTCGACGACGAATCGCGCGGCCTGCGTTACGCTTTTTGCCAGCATGCCGCGCACGGCAAAATATCCGCTCTCGGAAGCATCGGCCGAACCGGGCCGTCCGCCCAATGCGAATACCTGCACGCACGAGAGCGCCGCTTCCGGATCGGACAGATCTTCGCCTTCGCTGCGCGCAATTTCCGCAATCGACCTCAGCATGATGATGGTCGAGAGCGGCAGCTCGATGGGGAGCGCCGCCAAACCGAAGGCGCCGCCAGCGGCGCCGGAAGCGGTAGCCAAGACTTTGTGCAAGCGCTGCGATCCCGCGCGAGGCGCCTGGTGCATGCTCCGCAGCGCGACCTCGAGCGCCATCTCGAGTGCCTTGGAGGTGGCGGCGGTGATCGCCTGCGAGGCGGAAGCGGGGAGCGCGTATCCGATAAGCTCAATCGGCTTGCCGACCATATTCGTGAGCCGCGCGGCAAGCCCCGGATGTTCGAGCGCGGCAGCGGCGCTGCGCAGCGCCGCCAGGTCGCTTTCGGTCATGCCTGCAGAATCGAGCACCGCTTGCGCTCCTCGTCAGCCCGCGAGCCAAGCGTACTACGGGGGAGGGGTGGCGTAACGCGTCTCTGCCATCGATCGCCCGGTGACGCGCGCCCAACGCCGCCAAGGCCGCAAACGCACACGCTCAACTGCCGTGCCGCGTTCGAGTTCCATCGGCGAGCGGCCGCGGCGGCATTTTTGCGGAGGACCGATGGCGGAACCCCTCCGTTCGGGGACCGTTCCACTCGCGAGCCCGCCCGCGAATGCGAGATGGCCGCGCGCCGGAAGCTTACGTAGAATGAGGAGCATCACGTGGTTCAACGCGCCTCGGCACGACGTCCTGGGGTCGATCGATGACGGAGAGATTCAAGGTGGGTGACCGGGTAAGCTGGAATTCGGAGGCCGGGCGGGTCAGCGGGAAAATCGTCAAGGTGCATACAAAGGACGTGAACTACAAAGGATACGTCCACCACGCCAGCGAGGACGAACCCCAGTACGAAATCAAAAGCGACAAGACCGATCACGTCGCCCTGCACAAGGGGGGCGCGCTGAGGCTCCTGCGTCGCTAGTCGACGACCCCGGACGGAATGGCACAGCCCTTCTTCACCGTCGGACATTCAACTCGGCCGGTAGAGGAATTCGTCGACCTGCTCGCGAGGGCGCAGGTCGCATGCGTGGTCGATGTCCGCACCGTACCGCGCTCGCGCACCAATCCGCAGTACAATCGCGACATCCTGCCGGAAACGCTGGCGCGCTTCCAGATCGGATACGAGCACATCGCCGCGCTCGGCGGCTTGCGCGCGAGAACGCAAGGGGTTGCGCCGGAGGTGAACGCGTTCTGGCAAAACCAGAGCTTTCACAATTATGCCGACTACGCGCTCACCCCGCCGTTCCATAGCGGTCTCGCGCGGCTGCGCGAACTCGGCCATGATCGGCGCTGCGCGATCATGTGCGCGGAGGCGGTGTGGTGGCGATGTCATCGCCGCATCATTGCTGATTACCTGATCGCCGCCGGCGAGAGCGTATTCCACCTTGTCGGCAAAGATCGCATCGAGCCAGCGCGCATGACCGACGCCGCCACGCCCGGGCCGGACGGTTCGCTCACCTACGCCGCGGACACGGCCCGCTGAACGCAATCAACATGGTTTTCAGTCTTTGAGTTGGTCGGAGCGCCGAGATTTGAACTCGGGACCCCCAGTCCCCCAGACTGGTGCGCTAACCGGGCTGCGCTACGCTCCGACCGACGCCGAGAGTATAAGTTTGACCCGGATCGGCCGCAACAAGTTCAATATTGTGGGATTTCGCGATTGTCCCTTGCAGCAGTGCCCCCTTAAATTCAGGGGCTCGCGAATGTGAGGGCCGACATCATGTTCACAATCATCGCATGCGTTGCCGTCGTCGCCATTGCCATATGGACAGACCGGTTATCGGACAAAGAGATGGTCGGAAGGCCAGCTGTGTTCGATGATGATCTCATTCGCCAGAGCATCGTTTTAGTTCGGCGAGACTTGCGATTGATCGCATGGGTGCTGGCTGCGATCCTTATCGTGCTCGGCATCATCGCCGACAGGATACGTTGACCAATTGCATGGAGAGTAGCGCAGCGATGTCACGTCCTGCGCCGGCGCCTGCGCAGGCTCATGCGGGGTCGGGCCGCGACATCCAGCGGATGAGCGGCATCGCCGGCAGCACCCAGCCGAGCCCCGCGACCACGTAATAGAGCGCCTCGATCACGCCGTTGGCCCTGACCAGCGGCGATTGCGCGAGCGCCATCGCGAGTAGCGCCCACGTCACCACCAGGAGGATGAGCAGGATCGCACCGATGAATTTGCGCAGTCGGATGGGCATCTTTCGCTCAATTGCGCCAACGCCCGCACGACGATATGGTCCGCGGCACTCGTGTCCCAATGGCGGCGTTCGCACTCCCTTCCGGCACGCGCGCGTGCGAACTTCGGACGCGAATGGACACTAGCAAACTTACGGGTTTTTTTGGATGTGAAGGTCCTCTTGCAAACTTGCCGCGAGGTCGTAGGGCCTTCAGATCCACACTGGCGCCAAACGAATGAACCCATGACCAGCCTCGCCCCGTCATCCGCGTCTCGCGGCCGCGCCGTGCGGCTGTGGCTGCTGGCGGTCGCGGCCCTAATGTTCGTGACCGTGGTCGTGGGCGGAGCGACGCGGCTCACCGAGTCGGGCCTGTCGATCGTCGAATGGAAGCCGGTGACCGGTGTGATGCCGCCGCTCGATGCGGCCGCATGGCAAGCCGAATTCGGCAAGTACAAGACCATCCCGCAGTACCGCGAGCACAATGCGGGCATGAGCCTCGACGAATTCAAGACGATCTATTGGTGGGAATGGACGCATCGCCTGCTGGCGCGGCTCGTTGGCGGGGCCTTCCTCGTTCCGTTTCTGTGGTTCCTTTGGCGCGGCTGGCTCGAGCCGCCGCTGCGCGCGCGGTTGTGGACGATTTTCGCCCTCGGTGCGGCGCTCGGCGCGGTCGGCTGGTGGATGGTCGCCTCGGGTCTCGCCGAGGGGGTCAGCGTGTCGCAATACCGCTTGGCGTTTCACTTGACGCTCGCCTGCGTCATCTTCGCCGCCATCGTGTGGACGGCGCAGGGGCTCGTGCCGCGAGCACCCATCGCCGCGCCGGTGCGCGTTCGCGCCGGCGCGATGGCTGTCCTCGCGCTGGTGATCGTTCAAATCTATCTCGGCGCGCTCGTTTCCGGGCTGCGCGCCGGCCTCATCTACAACACCTGGCCGCTGATCGACGGGAGCCTTGTGCCCGAAGGTGCGCGCCTGTTCTTTTATTCGCCGCTCTGGCGCAATGTGTTCGAGAACACGCTCACGGTGCAGTTCGATCACCGCATGGCGGCTTATGCGCTGGCGCTGCTCGCGCTACTGCACGCCGCCGACGTCGCGCGCACGCTGAGGGGAGGGGCCGCGCTTACGGCGGCACTCGCGCTGGCATCGGCCGTCATCCTGCAGGCCGCGCTCGGGATCGCGACCCTCATCCACCAGGCGCCGCTCGCGTTGGCGCTGCTGCACCAGGCCATGGCGATCGTGGTGCTTGCCATTGCCGTCGTGCACGCCGAGCGCCTCGAGCGGCGTGCAGCGCGCGTCGGCGAGGCCGCGGGCGAGACCGTCTTGCGGCATGAGGAGCACGCGACGTGATCGAGCTCGCCGAGCAAGACGGCGTGGCGGTACTGCGCCTCGCGCATGGCAAGGTCAACGCCATGAGCATGGAGTTCTGCGAAGCGCTGACCGCGCGCTTTGCCGAGATATCCTCCGCGCGCGCCGTGGTCATGACCGCGACCGGGCGCACGTTTTCCGCCGGCGTCGACCTCGTGCGCCTGCTCGAGGGCGGTGCGCCCTACGTGCGCAAATTCTTGCCGGTTCTGAGCGAGATGTTCGCCACCGTCTTCTCCCACCCGGCGCCGGTCGTGGCGGCGATCAACGGCCACGCCATCGCCGGCGGTTGCGTGCTCGCCTGCGCCGCCGACAAGCGGCTGATGGCACGCGACGGCGGCCGTATCGGCGTGACCGAGCTCCTCGTCGGCGTTCCGTTCCCGCCTGCGGCCATGGAGATCATGCGCTGCGCCGCCGCGCCGCAATTCTTCGCGGACGCGATCTTCAGCGGCACGACCTATACGCCGGCGGAGGCCGTCGCGCGCGGCTTCGTCCATGACGTCGTCGAGCCGCAAGCGCTGCTCGAGAACGCGGTCGCGGCCGCGAAAGCGCTCGCCGCGCTGCCGCCCAAGGCCTTCGCATTGACCAAACGGCAAATTCGCGCACCAGCACTAGAGCGCATGCAAAGCCCGGAGCTTGAGGCCACCATCGCGCAAATTTGGACCGCGCCCGAGACGCTCGGGCGCGTTCGCGATTACGTGGCGCGCACGCTGCGCAAATCGTGAATGGGCCGTGCTGCAAGCGCGGTCCTTGTCATGCCCGTTCACGCCGCCAAGCCCTGCTCGAGGTCGGCGATGATGTCCTCCTTGTCCTCGAGCCCGATCGAGAGCCGAACCACGTCGGGTCCCGCGCCGGCTTGGATCTTCTGGGCGTCCGTGAGCTGGCGGTGGGTGGTCGAGGCCGGATGAATGATGAGCGAGCGCGTATCGCCGATATTGGCGAGGTGGGAGAACAGCTTCACGTTGGAGACGAGCTTGACGCCGGCGTCGTAGCCGCCTTTGAGCCCGAAGGTGAACACGGAGCCCGCGCCCAGGGGCACGTATTTCTTCGCAAGATTGTGGTAGCGGTCGCCGGCGAGGCCCGGATAGCTCACCCACGCCACCTCGCGGCGATCGACGAGCCATTGCGCCACCGCCAAGGCATTGTCGCAGTGCCGCTGCATCCGCAACGGCAGCGTCTCGATTCCGGTGAGGATGAGGAACGCATTGAACGGCGACAGCGCCGGCCCGAGGTCACGCAGCGCCAGCACGCGGCAGGCGATGGCGAAGGCGAAGTTGCCGAAGGTCTCGTGCAGCACGATGCCGTGATATTCGGGCCGCGGCTCACACAGCATCGGATAGCGTTTTTCGCGCGACCAATTGAAGGTGCCGCCATCGACGATGAGCCCGCCGATCGAGTTGCCGTGGCCGCCGAGGAATTTCGTGAGCGAGTGCACGACGACGTCGGCGCCGTAGTCGATCGGCTTGCAAAGATACGGCGTGGCCAAGGTGTTGTCGACGATCAGCGGAACGCCCGCGCTCTTGGCGATCTTGCCGATCGCCTCGATATCGGTGATGACGCCGCCGGGATTGGCGATCGACTCGATGAAGATCGCCTTGGTTTTCGGGCTCACCGCACGCTCGAACGTGCCGATGTCATCGGGCTCGGCCCACACCACGTTCCAGCCGAAATTCTTGAACGCGTGATTGAACTGATTGATGGAGCCGCCGTAAAGTTTCTTCGCGGCGACGAGTTCGTCGCCCGGCCGCATCAAGCAATGCATGACCACGATCTGGGCGGCGTGGCCGGACGCAACCGCCAAGCCCGCGGTGCCGCCTTCGAGTGCGGCGACGCGCTCCTCCAGCACCGCGTTGGTCGGGTTGCCGATGCGCGTATAGATGTTGCCGAAAGTCTGCAGACCGAACAGCGAGGCGGCGTGGTCGACGTCTTCGAACACGAAAGACGTCGTTTGATAGATCGGCGTCGCGCGTGCACCGGTCGTCGGATCGGGCTGGGCGCCGGCATGGATCGCGAGCGTGGCAAAGCCTGGGATGCGGTCGGTCATGGCCGGTCCTCGTCCTGCCGGGACCGGACGGTCCGCGGATCCTGATGTTGGTTTATCGAAGCGCCTCGGGGCGTCAAGGCGTCCGGCGGCCGCGTCTTGGCGTGGAGGCGAACGCGGGAGAATTCGCTCGCGTCAGCGGTCGGACTTTTCTGCGCGCACCGCGGCGTCGGTGGCGCCGCCCGCGAGCGTGACGCGGTTGAGCGCCATGCGCTGGATGCCACGCCCGAAGAGCTGCGCCTTCTTGGCGGTGAGAGTGCGGGTGTTGACGCCCATCCAGGCGATCTCCGACGACAGGCGGCCGTATTCGATCTTCGGGCAGCGGTTCATCACGACCTTGAGGCCGTTCGCCTCCGCGAGTTTCGCGGCCTCGTCGTTGCGGATGCCAAGCTGCATCCATATCACCTGCGGACGAGGCGTGAGCGCGAGCGCCTCCTCCACGATTTCGACGGCGTAGCGTGGTGCTCGGAAGATATCAACCATGTCGATGGGCTCGGGGACGTCGGTGAGCTTGGCGTAGACCTTGCGCCCCAGCAGCTCCTGCCCGACGATCACTGGATTGACCGGGATCATGCGGTAACCCCGCTCGAGCAGATATTTGAAGGCGAAGTAACTCGGGCGGCTGGTATTGGCGGAAACGCCGACCATCGCGATCGTCTTCACGGTGTTGAGGATGCCGCGGATGTAGCCGTCGTCGTAGTTGTCGTGGTCCATGTCCAGCGCCTTTTCGCGCTGAACATAAGGAGCCCGCGGCGCTCGCGGAAGGGCGCCATTAGGCCCGAGCGCGGTGCGCGTTGGCATCTTCAAGCGGCGCGGCGACAGACGCCCCCGCGCACAGGCGCGCATTCTCCGCCTCGAGCGCCGCGATCCGATCCCGCAGCGCGGCCGTCGCCTCCTCGATTTCGGCCTCGGTGAAGCGCGCGGTGATGTGCTGGGAGCAGTTCACGTCCCATGCCTCGACCGTGAATAGGATCGCGCGCTCGGGTCGCCCGCGATAGCCGCGATCGACGAGCCGCGCGAGCAATGCCGGGTCGTCTTCGACCACGCGCGCGCGGCCCCAGAGTTTGATCCGCCGTCGGCGCGCAAAGTCGAGCAGGAATAGGTAGGCGCGATCGTTCTCGGCGAGGTTACTCAGCGTGATGTATTGGCGGTTCCCGGCGAAGTCGACAAAGGCGAGCGTCTTCTCGTCCAGCACTTTGATGAAGCCCTTCGGACCGCCGCGGTGCTGGATATAGGGCGCCCCGTCGGCGGACACGGTCGCGAGGAACGCGGTATCGAGCTCGGCGATGACGGCCGCAAGCTCAGGCGTCACGCGATCGGGGAAGCCCGCGGCGATGCGTTTCTCGTAGGCATGCGCGGAGCCGCGCTCGGCCTGCGCACGCCGGGCCGCCGCAGGGAAGACGATGTCGCTATTGTTGGTCATGGCACGATCCGCCGAAGCGCAAGCGCGGCTGCGCCGGCTTGCGGGTGGGTTCTAATCGCGATTGCCGCGACGAACATGGGCCGTTTCAATAAGAATTATAATACGCCTTCATAGCAAGATATTATTGCGATATATGCAATAGATATGGATCGCATCGAGAGTGTCGCGATCTTCGTCGAAGTCGCCGAGCGGCGCAGCTTTGCGACGGCTGCGCGCCGGCTCGCTCGCTCGCCAGCCGCGGTCACCCGTGCGGTTGGGGAGTTGGAAACGCGGCTCGGGGTGCGGCTTCTCAATCGTACCACCCGCGCGGTCAGCCTTACGGAGGCCGGGGACCGGTTTCTGGCGGGCGCGCGCCGCGTGCTTGCCGATTTCGAGGAAATCGAACGGGCTGCGGCGGGGGAGGGTGCCGCGCCGCGCGGCGAATTACGCATCACCGCGCCGATCCTGTTCGGGCGCCTGCATGTGCTGCCGATCGTGACCGCGTTTCTCAGCCGTTTCGCCGACGTGTCGGTCGCGCTCAGCTTGATCGATCGGCCGGTCGACCTGGTGGAGGAGGGGCTCGACGTCGCGGTGCGCATCGGCGCACTGGCGGAAAGCTCGGCGGTCGCGACCCGCGTCGGCGCGGTGCGCCGCATCGTGGTCGCTTCCCCCGGTTACGTGGCGCGGCACGGCGCGCCGCTGGCGCCCGCGGATCTCGGCGCGCACATTGTCGTCGCGTTCTCCGGCGCGGCAGGGATTGAGCACTGGGTATTTCGTAACGAGTCCGGCGACACGAGCGTCGCCATAAGACCGCGGCTCGTGGTGACCACCGCCGAAGCCGCGCTCGACGCGGTGAGAGCCGATTTCGGCATCACCCGCGTACTCAGCTACCAGGCCGCAGACGATATTGCCCGCGGTTCACTGCTGCGATTGCTGCCGGGCCACGAAGGCGACGAGCTGCCGATCCATCTGCTTTATCCGGGTGGACGGCATCCGCCGCCGAAACTGCGCGCCTTTCTCGATTTCGCCAAGCCTCGCCTGCGCCGTCGCTGCCAAGCGGTCACGCGCGCAATCAGTTCTTGAGCAACGGCCCGTTAGCGATCCTCCCAGGTCGGCTGGCGCTTCTCGACGAAGGCGGAAATGCCCTCCTCGGCATCGCGCGCCATCATGTTTTTCACCATCACTTCGGTCGCGTGCTCGTAGGCATCCGCGATGCCCATTTCCAGCTGGCGGTAGAACGCCTCCTTGCCGAGCTTCACCACCGCTGTCGACTTGGCGGCGATCTTGCGCGCAAGTTTGAGCGCCTCCTCACGGGCCGTGCCGGGCTCGACCACACGGTTGACGAGACCGACGCGATAGGCGTCCTCGGCCGAGATCATGTCGCCGGTGAGCAGCATCTCGAGTGCATGCTTGCGCGTCAGGTTGCGCGAGAGCGCGACCATGGGCGTCGAGCAGAACAGGCCGATGTGCACGCCCGGCGTGCAGAACTTGGCGCTTGTGGAGGCAACCGCGAGGTCGCAGGTCGCGACCAGCTGGCAGCCGGCCGCGGTGGCGGTCGCTTCGATCGCCGCGATCACCGGTTGTGGCAACCGTAGGATGGCGAGCATTACCGCGCTGCAACGCTGCATGATGTGACGGGTGTAGCTGCGTCCGCCGTCCGCATCGGCGCGGTGCGCCGTCAATTCCTTGAGGTCATGCCCGGCCGAGAAGGCGTTTCCACGCGCCGCGACCACCACCGCGCGGATGCGCTTGTCCGCAGCGAGGCCTTCGAGCTCGTGCGACAGGGCCTCCAGCATCGCCTCGGACAAGCTGTTGCGGGCCTGCGGGCGGTTGAGCGTGAGAACGGCAATGTTGCCGATATTCTCCCTCAGCACGACCGGCTCGTTCGCGGCTGCGGGGTCGCTGGCACGGACGGAGGATTGAGGTTTCATCGGCGTGCGTTTCCGGGCCGTGGGTTTCCGGGAACCACCGCCTTACTTAGCGCGGCGGGCGGGCGGCGCAAGTCGCCGGAACATGGCTTGCGCCGGCGCGTTAAGGCGCAAGGATAACCATTTGCACGTGGTGGCGCGATGGTAAGGAAAACAGCTGCATCGAGGAGGAGCGCGGGGCGCAAGCGCCACGGGCCGCGGCGAAGCGGGACGGCGCGGAAGGGTCGGCGTTGGTCGCGACATGTGACCGAACACAGCGATGCGCTGAGCCTCGATAAGGGCGTCTTCACGTCGCGCGATCCCAAGCGGATTGCGGCGTCCTTGAAACGGTCGGCCGAAAGAAGCTCGCGCCGAAAAAGCAGCCCGTTTCGCTCCGCGCTCTCCATGCTCACCTTCTACATCAACCGAGCCGGCAAGAACCTGCCTGCCTCCCGCAAAAAGACGTTGATGCGGGCGAAGGACGAGCTGCGCAAGCAATTCGGCAAGGCTTGAGAGATCCGCGTCACAGGGCGGGCGCGTCACGCGCGCCGCAACAGCTGGTGCGCAAAGGCCGCACAGCGGGTCATCCCGGCGTCGCGACTTCGCGCGTTGCGCCACGCCGGGATGTGGGCCGAACGCGGGAGTGATCTTTTTCATTTGCCCATAATCGTCTAGGTCTGTTGCCGCCTCGGAGGGCGGCGCATGCCAGTGATGATGACGGTCGAGGAGCTCGAGCGTTTTTTCCTCGCCGAGTTTCCGCAAGTTTTCCATGCCGAGAGTGGGCTTGCGATCGAAGCCGTGTGGGAGCGCGGCTGCCGCGTGCGACAGGCTTTCCGCCAGCGCTCGGTGCGGCCCGGCGGTACCATTTCGGGTCCTACCATGATGGCGCTTGCGGACTTTGCAATGTACGTGGCGGTGCTTGCCGCGATCGGCCCGGTCCCGCTGGCCGTGACCATCAACCTCAACATCAATTTTTTGCGCAAGGCCGCGCCGCGCGACCTCCTCGCGGAGGCGCGGCTGCTCAAGCTCGGCAAGCGGCTCGCCACCGGCGAGGTCACCATTTGCTCGCAAGGCGAGACGGAGCCCGTCGCCCACGTGACGTCGACGTATTCGATCCCGCCCGGAGACAATGGGACGGTATTATAAAACCATAAGAATAAATGCTTGAGTCGGCGAGTATATTGAAGCCGGCATTGACCCCAACCGGGCCGCAGGTGTATGAGCCGCGGGCAAAAGGACGTGTTCGCCAGTCGCTATGGAATGCTGTGCCATGAAAACCTTTTCGGCCAAGCCCGCCGACATCGAGAAGAAATGGATCGTCATCGACGCCACCGGTCTCGTGGTCGGCCGTCTCGCAAGCCTGGTGGCGATGCGGCTGCGCGGCAAGCACAAACCGACCTACACCCCGCACGTCGATGACGGCGACAATGTCATCATCGTCAACGCGGAAAAAATCGTGCTGACCGGCAAGAAGCGCGAAAACAAGATCTATCGCCATCACACCGGCTATATCGGCGGCATCAAGGAGCGCACCGCGCGCTCGATCCTCGAGGGCAAGTTTCCGCAGCGGATCGTGGAGAAAGCGGTGGAACGCATGCTGCCGCGCGGGCCGCTTGGACGCGTGCAACTCGGCAACCTGCGCGTCTATGCCGGCCCCGCCCATCCGCACGCGGCGCAGAACCCCGAAACGCTCGACATTGCCGCCCTCAACCGCAAGAACACGAGGAGCGCGTGACCATGGCCGAAACCATGCAGTCGCTCGATCAACTCTCAGCCCTCAAGCCCGCCGCGGCGCCCGAGACGCCGAAATACGTCCAGAAGCTCGACAAGCAGGGCCGCGCCTATGCCACCGGTAAGCGCAAGGACGCGGTAGCGCGGGTTTGGGTGCAGCCGGGCGCCGGCAAGATCGTCATCAATACGCGCGAGCTCGAGATTTATTTCGCGCGGCCGGTGCTGCGCATGCTGATCCAGCAGCCGCTGGTGGCGACCAACCGCAGCGGCCAGTACGACGTCGTCTGCACCGTCTCGGGCGGCGGCTTGTCCGGCCAGGCCGGGGCCGTGCGGCACGGGCTTTCCAAGGCGCTGATGAATTACGAGCCTGATCTGCGCGGCGCATTAAAGCGCGGCGGCTTCCTCACCCGCGACCCGCGCGTCGTCGAGCGCAAGAAATACGGCAGGGCCAAAGCACGGCGCTCGTTCCAGTTCTCCAAGCGCTAGCGTTCGGTGCAGTCGGCGTCATTCGCTGTGCAAGATTGTGGGCGAAGGCGCCCTATTTGGTGTGGCGATCGGCCCTGCAGCAAGCCTGCTCATTTGTCTTTCTCCCTTTCTGATTTTTTAGACCGCAACAGCATTTCGAGATGGGCCACGTGGTCGAGCAGTGCCGTGCGACCGCGGTCGGTCAGCGCGTACCGCGTCTGCGGCTTGCGCTGGACGAAGCGCTTGTCCACGGAGACGTAGCCGGCGTCCTCGAGCTTGCGCAGGTGAACGCTCGTATTGCCATCGGAGGTCTTAATCGCGTCGCGGATGCCCGCGAAGTCCACGTTTCCGGCGCTGGCGAGAAAGGCAACGATGGCGATGCGAACGCGGCTTTGCAGCACCTCGTCGATCGCATTGTGATCGAAGTCGGTCATGCGCCCGCGGGCCGGCCGTGCCACAGCAAGAGGCCGGGCAGCGCTAGCAACACCAATATGAGAACGGCCGACAGCGGCAGCACCTCGAGGCGGTGACGGAACGCGTAGAGCAAAAGGGCGGCGCCCCACCAGCCGGCCGCGACCCAACGCATCCACGCGAGATTGCACAGATACGAACTCAAGAAGAACGCGATGCCGAAAATTCCCGCAGCGACGGCGTTGAACCAGCCCTGACGCATGTCTCCCGCAACGATCGCCGCGACTGAAAATAGTGACAGGAAAATACCGCAACCGAACCACAGCATTCGCAGCGCCTGGATCACGAGCGGCGGGGTCGCAATCGGCTGCGAGTGGAACAGGAGGGAACGCAGCAGTCGGCGTAGCGAGTAGAGCCATGGCAGGACGATGCAGACGGCCCACAGCCAATTTGGATTGAGACGCCACCATCCGGTGACGGTCGCATAGGTGCCGAGATAGCCCGTCGCGAGGGCGATGCCCCATACGAGCAAGTCGAAGCTATGCGCACCGGCGTAACCGCGTCCTTGCTCGATGGCGTGACGAATGAAGGCGATGTCCTCGCGAACGCTGTCCTTGCTCGTCATCGGAACCTCCGTACCGTAGTGTACTTTGTAACACAAAGTACACCACAATGCAAGGCAAAGCCGCTAACTCGCCTAAAAACAGGGAATAACAGGGGTTGGTTGGCCCGGGCCCCGTGGGGGGATCGCGTCCGTCGCTATCGCGCCGTCGACCGCGTCGACATGCGCGTGCCCACCGATATGAATGACAGGACGCCGACGCGTGAGGATTCGGCCACGGGTGCGCCATGTCGCGTCTTGCCCTGACCTTTGCCTGCTGCCGTTACGATCGGATGGACGCGATCCGCGAGGGGGATGTGGTCCCCGCGGGGCTCACCCTCAATTGCATCACGCTGAAATCGGGACGCGAGATTTTCGACCGCATGGTGGGTGGACAGGAATTCGACGTGGCGGAATTGTCGGCGTCCGAATTCATCAGCCTGATGGGCCGCGGCGATTGTCCATTCGTCGCGCTGCCGGTGTTTCCCTCGCGCGTCTTTCGGCATGGCTATATTTTCATCAATACGCGCCGCGGCATCCGCACGCCGAAGGATCTCGAAGGCAAACGCGTCGGGCTGCCGCTCTATACCCAGACCGCGGCGATCTGGGTGCGCGGCCACCTCATGCATGAATTCAACGTGGATGTCGCAACCATCCGGTGGGTGGAGGGCGCCGTGGAGAAAGCGGGAGCGCACGGAAGGGCGCACGCGCCGGCACTGCTGCGACCCGTTCAAATCGAGCGCAACGCCGGTGCTGAGCCGCTGGGAGCGCTGCTCGCGCGCGGAGCGATCGACGCGCTGATCGGATCGCGCAAGCCCGACGAGCTCGGGCGCCATCCCGACGTCGCGCGCCTGTTTCCCGACTACCGCCGGCGCGAGCGCGAACTCTACCAACGGACCAAGATCTTTCCGATCATGCATCTCATTGCCATCCGCCGCGATCTCTACGAGCGGCAGCGCTGGATCGCGCAAAGCCTCTACGACGCATTCGTGGAGTCGAAGCGGCGCGCCCGTAGTCGAATGCGCTACGCGGGCTCGCTCAGCGCCATGCTGCCGTGGCTGATCGACGACGTGGAGGAGATCGACGGACTGTTCGGGGGCGATGCCTTTCCCTACGGCATCGAGGCCAATCGGCCGACCTTGCAGGCGCTGGTCGCGTACATGGTCGAACAGCACTTCATCGCCCGCCCGGTCCCGATCGAAGATCTGTTCGTCCCGCTCGCCGATGCGATTCTAACGTGATCAGCCGTTTCGGATCGGATCGCTTGCCACGGCACTCGAATAAAGAAAGGGCGCCCGCAGGCGCCCGGTTGAGGTGCATCGCAACTGCGATGTTGGGAGGACGCTACGCTGAATAGTACATTTCGAACTCGACCGGATGCGGCGTGTGTTCGAAACGGATGATCTCCTGCATCTTGAGGTCCGTGTAGGCGTCGAGGAAGTCATCGTCAAACACCCCGCCCGCTTTGAGGAAGGCGCGATCTTTCTCGAGATAGCCGAGCGCCTCGCGCAGCGAGCCGCACACGGTCGGGATTTGCTTGAGCTCCGCGGGCGGTAGGTCGTAGAGGTCCTTGTCGATGGCGGGGCCGGGATCGAGCTTGTTCTTGATGCCGTCGAGACCCGCCAGCAGCATGGCGGCAAAGGCGAGGTAGGGATTGGCGAGCGGATCCGGATAGCGCACCTCGACGCGCTTGGCCTTGGGCGAGGAGGCGAGCGGAATGCGGCACCCGGCCGAGCGGTTGCGCACCGAATAGGCGAGCAACACCGGCGCCTCGAAGCCCGGCACCAGCCGTTTGTAGGAATTGGTGGTGGGATTGGTGAACGCGTTGATGGTGCGCGCGTGCTTGAGGATGCCGGCGATGTATTGGAGCGCAATATCCGAGAGGTCGGCGTATTTGTTGCCGGCGAAGGTGGGCTTGCCCTCCTTCCAGATCGATTGATGGCAGTGCATGCCGGAGCCGTTGTCGCCGTACACCGGCTTGGGCATGAAGGTCGCGGTCTTGCCGTAGATCTGCGCGACCTGCTGCACGCAGTATTTGTAGATCTGCATCTGGTCGGCCATGCGCACCATGGGCGCAAACAGGAACCCGAGCTCGTGCTGGGCCGAGCCGACCTCGTGGTGATGTTTTTCCACCTTGCAGCCCATGCGCGCCATGGCGCCGAGCATTTCCGAGCGCATGTCCTGCGCCGTGTCCAGCGGCGGCACCGGGAAGTAGCCCTTCTTGAACCCGATGTGGTGACCGAGATTGCCGCCCTCGTAGTCGGTGTCGGAGTTGGTCGGAAATTCCACCGAATCGAGCTTGAAGCCGGTGTTGTAGGGTTGCGCGACGTATTTGACGTCGTCGAAGATGAAGAACTCGGCCTCCGGCCCGAAGAAGACGGTGTCGCCCACGCCCATGGACTTGACCAACCCCTCCGCCTTCCTGGCGATCGAGCGCGGGTCGCGGTTGTAGGGCTCGCCCGTCAGCGGTTCGAGCGTGTCGCAGACCAAGACCATCGTCGTCTCGGCGTAGAACGGATCGATGCAGGCGCTTTCCGGATCGGGCATGAGCTGCATGTCGGACTCGTGGATCGCCTTCCAGCCGGCGATCGAGGAGCCGTCGAACATGATGCCCTCGCTGAACGTATCCTCCTCGATCGTCGAGACATCAGTTGTCACGTGTTGCCACTTGCCGCGCGGGTCGGTGAAACGGAAGTCGACGTATTTCACGTCGTTGTCCTTGATCATCTTCAAAGCGTCTTTGGCGGTCGTCATTGAACGGATACCTCTTTCGTGTGGCCGCGAGATCATCGAAGCCGGCGGTTCAGATGGCGTCCAGTCCGGATTCCCCGGTTCTGATCCGAATGGCTTCTTCGATGTTGGAGACGAAGATCTTGCCGTCGCCGATCCGCCCGGTTTGGGCGGCGCGACGGATCGCCTCGATGGCTTTCTCGACCATGTCGTCGCCGAGCACAATCTCGATCTTCACCTTGGGGAGAAAATCGACGACGTATTCGGCCCCGCGATAGAGTTCGGTATGCCCTTTCTGCCGACCGAAGCCCTTGGCTTCGGTAACGGTGATCCCCTGCAGTCCGACCTCTTGCAGCGCTTCCTTCACTTCGTCGAGTTTGAAGGGTTTGATCACCGCCTCGATCTTCTTCATCAGATTTCCTCCCCCCGGCCTGCCAGCGGCGCGGCGCCAGCTTGGCTGCGCCCAGGGTTAGCAGGGTCCGTGCCAAGCCTCGTCGAGCAAAAAAAGCGACCGCCAATCAGTCATTTAACGGGCATGGAGCAACGCGCTCCGGGCGCCGCCAGCGGACCCTGGATTAGACTTTGAGCAATTTGCCTATTTTGTGATCATTGAGCGTATCCCCCGCTGCAAGCGAAGGAAATAACGCGGGGTCGCGCCCGTTTCGGCTCGGCATTAGTCTGCGGGCGATGATCGAATTGCTCACGACCGCCGAAATGGCCGAGGCCGACCGCCGCACGATCGCCCGCGGGGTTGCTGGAATCGCCCTGATGGAAAACGCCGGCCGCGCCGTTGCTGATGTGATCGCGGCGCGTCATCCCCCGGGTCTACGCGTGGCCGTGGTTGCGGGGCCTGGCAACAACGGGGGCGACGGCTTTGTCGCCGCCCGCATTCTGGCCGAGCGCGGATACCGGGTGCGCATCCTTCTGGTCGGGAACCTCGAGCGGCTCAAGGGGGATGCGGCGTTGGCGGCGCAGCGCTGGCAAGGTCCGACGACTGCGGCTGCGCCGGCGGCGTTGATGCCGGCGGACGTCATCATCGACGCGCTGTTCGGCGCCGGTCTGGATCGACCGGTCGAAGGCGTTGCGCGCGCCATGATCGAGGCCATGAACGCGGCATCCTGCGTCTGTGCGGTTGACCTGCCGAGCGGGATCAACGGCACCACCGGTGCGGTGATGGGCCTCGCGGTGAAGGCCGCGGAAACGGTGACCTTCTTTCGCTGCAAGGTCGGCCACGTGCTTCTGCCCGGCCGGCTCCATTGCGGGACCGTCCGCGTCGCCGACATCGGAATTGCCGCAAGCGTGCTCGACGCGATCAAACCGCGCATCTCGATCAACTCGCCGCCCCTGTGGGCGCAAAGCTTTCCGTTGCCAGGTGTCGCCGGCCACAAATACACCCGCGGCCACGCGGTCGTGGTCTCGGGCGGGCTATCCTTCACGGGCGCGGCGCGGCTTGCCGCTCGCGGCGCGTTGCGGGCCGGCGCGGGGCTCGTCACCATTGCCACCCCGCGCGAAGCGCTCGCGGTCAACGCGGCCGCAAGTCTCGCCGTCATGGTGCGGCCGGTCGATGGTGCGGATGAACTCGCGCGCTTCCTCGACGACGCTCGCCGCAACGTGGTGCTGCTGGGACCTGGAGGTGGCGTGGGCCAGCCCATGCGGGACTTGGTGATGGCCGCGCTCAAGGGCGAGCGCGCGGTGGTGCTCGATGCCGATGCGCTCACGAGCTTTGCCGAGGAGCCGCAAACGCTCTGCAATGCCATCAGAAGGCGAACCAAGGCCACGGTGATGACCCCACATGAGGGGGAGTTCAGTCGTTTATTCAAAGCCCTGGCAGATGAATCTCCCTCGAAGCTTGAACGGGCTCGGCGGGCGGCGGAGATCTCCGGGGCGGTGGTCTTGCTTAAGGGGCCGGACACCGTGGTTGCGGCGCCGGACGGCCGCGCTGCGATCGCCGACGATGCACCCCCTTGGCTCGCCACAGCCGGCTCGGGCGATGTGCTTGCGGGCATCGTGGCCGGCTGTCTCGCCCAAGGCATGCCGGGGTTCGAGGCGGCGGCGGCGGCGGTGTGGCTCCATGGCGAGGCGGGGATTGCGGCGGGTCCGGGGCTGATCGCGGAGGATCTGCCCGAGGCCGTGGCCAGTATCTACCAACGACTGTTCGCGCAGCTTAGTGCAGGACGATAGCGTAGCCCGGCCGCCGGTGCGCGTTTGGGCTGGGTAAACCGCGCACGATCCACAGGGCGGCGGCAACGAGCTAGCCGACCATGAACCAAACTGCCGGCGACGAAGCCAAATGCGCCGGTCTCCTCGCCAACGAGCGTAGTATCCATCCAAGAGGTTTCCGCGCGGGGTGGCGTTGATCAGCGGCAGGCGCAACCGCTCGCCGCTGCGCACAGGGATGTCGGGACGCAGCGAGCCATTGATGGAACACTGGTGCCTTGGCAGGCGTCGGGGGCCGAAAATCCGCAGTTGAGAAGGCTCGCGCCCGCGCCTATTTTTGTCGTGCGCAGCGTGCTTTGGCCATGATATAAGCCGCGCCGCCCGGCCGCAGCGCAAGTCGGCAGTCGCCGACGCGGGCGTGGCGGAACTGGTAGACGCGCGGGATTTAGGTTCCCGTGACGAAAGTCGTGGGGGTTCAAATCCCTCCGCCCGCACCACGCCGCAACCCAGGCACCGGGTCACGCCTCATCCACGGACCGCAGCGATCGCCGAATACATAGATTTATCGCCATGGAAGTCACCGAGACCCTTTCCGACGGCCTCAAGCGCGAATTCCAAGTCCAAGTGCCGGCAGCCGATCTCGAGGCGCGGGTGACCGAGCGGCTCGGCGAGCTCAAGGATCGCGTCCAGCTGCGCGGTTTTCGCCCGGGCAAGGTGCCGGTCACGCACTTGCGGAAGATCTACGGCAAGGCGGTGATGGCCGAGACCATCGAGGCGATAATCCGCGAGCTCAACGCCAAGATCGTCAGCGAGCGCGGTCTCAAGCTCGCCATGGAGCCCAAGGTCACGATTCCGAACGAAGCGACCGCGGTCGAAAAGGTCATCGGCGGGCAATCCGACCTCGCCTATACGCTCGCGCTGGAGCTACTGCCGAAGATCGAGCTTGGGGATTTCAAGGGCATCAAGCTCGAGCGCCAGGTCGCGGAGGTCACCGACGCGCAGGTCAACGAAGCGCTTGACAGGATCGCCGAGCAGAACCGGCCATTCGCCGCCAAGGCCCAGGGGGCGAAGGTCGAAAAGGGCGATCGCGTCGTCATCGACTTCGTCGGCAAGGTCGACGGTGCGCCGTTCGAAGGCGGCAGCGGCGGCGATGTCGGCGTTAATGTCGGGTCCGGCACCTTCATCCCGGGTTTCGAGGATCAGCTCGTCGGCATGAGCGCCGGCGAAACGCGGCTGGTCCAGGTGACGTTTCCGGCCAACTACGCGAGTGCGCAACTTGCCGGCAAACCTGCCGAGTTCGACGTAACGGTGAAATCGGTCGAAGCGCCGAGCGCGGTCACCGTCGACGATGCGTTTGCGAAATCGCTGGGGTTGGAATCCCTCGACAAGCTCAAGGCGGCGGTCAAAGCACGCCTCCAGCAGGAGCATGCTGGGCTCAGCCGCCAAAGGCTCAAGCGGCAACTTCTCGATAAGCTCGACGAAATGCATAAGTTTGCGCTGCCGCCCACGCTCGCCGAGGACGAGTTCAAGAACGTCTGGGCCGCGGTTGAGAGCGATCTCAAGGCGCAGGGCCGCACCTTTGCCGACGAGGGCACGACCGAAGAGAAGGCGCGGGAGGAATACCGCGGCATCGCCGAGAGGCGGGTGCGGCTGGGCCTCGTGCTTGCGGAAATCGGCGAGAAGAACAAGATCACGGTGACCGAGGACGAGCTCAACCGCGCCATCATGGAGCGGGTCCGCCAGGTGCCCGGCCGCGAGCAGGAAGTCTGGGAATACTATCGCAAGAATCCCGGTGCGGTCGCGGCTGTCCGGGCCCCGATCTTCGAAGAGAAGGTGGTGGATTTCCTGGTCGAACTCGCCACGGTGACCGAGAAACAGGTCTCACGCGAGGACCTCCTCAAGGACGAGGAGGACGAAAAGAGCGCAACCGCTCAATCGTAAAGGCGTCCGGGCGCCGATCGGGAGTGTGGCCAAGATCGCCACCGGGAGCGCCCAACTCGGCCATGGCCGACTTTGGCGGGTGCCGGACGCCGAGCAGGGATGGGAGCGCCCGCCGGGTTTTGTGCCGGGGCGAATCGTGGGTATAGAGCATGGGACGGAAGCTCGCCGCCATCGCGCGATTGCTGCAATCAAGGCTTCGCTGCTCGTTCTGCGGTCGAGCCGCCGACGAGGTTGGGCGGCTTGTGGCCGGCCCGTCCGTGTATATTTGTGACGAGTGCATCAAGATGTGCGTCGCGGTGGTGGAGCAGCACGGGGGCTTTCCGGCCTCGCGACGCGGCGACCAGGATGGGCCGACCCATGCGTGATCCCTACGACACCTACATGAACACCCTCGTGCCGATGGTGGTCGAGCAGACCAACCGCGGCGAGCGTGCCTACGACATTTTCTCGCGGCTTCTCAAAGAGCGCATCATCTTCATTAGCGGCCCGGTCGAAGACATCGCTTCCACGCTCGTGGTCGCGCAACTCTTGTTTTTGGAGGCGGACAATCCCAAGAAAGAGATCGCGATGTACATTAATTCGCCCGGCGGCGTGGTGACCTCGGGACTCGCGATCTACGACACCATGCAGTTCGTGCGGCCGGCGGTATCGACCTTGTGCATCGGCCAGGCTGCCTCCATGGGTTCGCTGCTGCTCGCCGCCGGTCACAAGGACATGCGCTTTGCGCTTCCCAATTCCCGGATCATGCTGCACCAGCCCTCGGGAGGTTTTCAGGGCCAGGCGACGGATATCATGTTGCACGCCCAGGAGATCCTGAACCTCAAGAAGCGGCTGAACGAAATCTACGTGAAGCACACGGGCCAGCCGCTGAAGAAGATCGAGGACGCGCTCGAGCGCGATTACTTCCTGACCGGGGAGATGGCGGTGGAGTGGGGGGTCGTCGACAAGGTCATCGACAAGCGGCCCGAGGACGCCTCCAAGGCCGCCTGATCGATGGCCGGGCGGCCGCGTTGTGCCGGCCTCGGGCCGCGGTCCGGCTCGAAACGGTCAAAAACCCGCCATGCGCTTGAATTTTGATCATTAACAAAATCTTGATTATGCCCACATTACCGTGGTTCGCTAGGGGTGATTTGGGCAAGTGCGCTAAAAGCGTGGAGGTGTATGGTATTGGTGCTACGGACTCTTAAAAACACGCCTATTATGGTCTGTTGCGGAGCGGCCGGTTTGCGCGCGCGGCAACCGGCCGACGGAGAGATGGAATGAGCAAAGTCGGCAGTGGCGATTCCAAGAATACGCTCTACTGCTCGTTCTGCGGCAAGAGCCAGCACGAGGTGCGCAAGCTCATCGCCGGCCCAACCGTTTTCATCTGCGACGAATGCGTCGAATTGTGCATGGACATCATCCGCGAGGAGAACAAGTCCTCGCTGGTGAAGTCGCGTGACGGCATTCCGACGCCCAAGGAGATTCGCAAAGTTCTTGACGACTATGTCATCGGTCAGGACCATGCCAAGAAGGTGCTCTCGGTCGCGGTCCATAATCACTACAAGCGCCTCAACCACCAGACCAAGCACAATGACGTCGAGCTCGCGAAGTCGAACATCCTGCTGATCGGCCCAACCGGTTCGGGCAAGACGCTGCTGGCGCAAACGCTCGCGCGCATCCTCGACGTGCCTTTCACCATGGCTGATGCGACCACGCTCACCGAAGCCGGTTATGTCGGCGAGGACGTTGAGAACATCATCCTCAAGCTGCTGCAATCCGCCGACTATAACGTCGAGCGCGCTCAGCGCGGCATTGTCTATATCGACGAGATCGACAAGATCAGCCGCAAGTCCGACAACCCCTCAATCACCCGCGACGTCTCGGGCGAGGGCGTGCAACAGGCCTTGCTCAAGATCATGGAAGGCACGATCGCGTCGGTGCCGCCGCAAGGCGGGCGCAAGCACCCGCAGCAGGAATTCCTGCAGGTCGACACCACCAACATCCTGTTCGTGTGCGGCGGCGCCTTCGCCGGTTTGGAAAAGATCATTTCCGCCCGTGGACGCTCGACCTCGATCGGCTTCAGCGCCAAGGTCCTGGCTCCGGAGGACCGCAAGGCCGGCGAAATCTTCCGCGAGGTCGAGCCGGAGGACCTGTTGAGATATGGCCTGATCCCGGAATTCGTCGGCCGACTGCCCGTGGTGGCCACGCTCGAGGACCTCGACGAGCCTTCCCTTAAGCTTATTCTCACCCAGCCCAAGAACGCGCTGGTCAAACAGTACCAGCGGCTGTTCGAGATGGAGTCGATCGATCTCACGCTGGCGGAGGAGGCACTGGGGGCGATAGCCCGCAAGGCCATCGACCGCAAGACCGGTGCACGCGGCCTGCGTTCGATCATGGAAGGTATCTTGCTCGACACCATGTTCGACCTGCCGAGCCTCGAAGGCGTCGAGGAGGTCGTGATCTCAAAAGAGGTCGTCGAGGGTACCGCGCGGCCGCTCTACATCTATGCCGACCGTGCCGACCGGACCGGCGACGCGAGCGCGTGAGAGCGCTGCAACCGCAAGGCGGGCGTGTGGCGGCCGATTCGCCTAAAGTCGACTCCGCGCACGCCACCAACGCGGCTATTTGCTTGAATTTTCGAGTTTACTTGACACCGGCGCAAGCCGTCGCCACCTATGGGGCGAACGAAAAAGCGTACGAAGGATCACATCGAAATTCTCCGGGGAGGGTTTCGTACTCGCCCTCCGGCGCAGGGCCGGCCTTCCAGGCGAGCCGTGCTTCCCTTCCCGGCCCACCTCTGCACTCGACCGCGACGCCGCATCCGCGGGTCACGGGCGAGGGGTACAACAAGAAGGACTTCGGGCCATGACCAGCGCAAAGCCAAAGCCGCCTCTCATCCCCGGCGAGAGCCGCCCCTATCCGGTGCTGCCGCTGCGCGACATTGTCGTTTTCCCGCACATGATCGTACCGCTGTTCGTGGGACGCGAGAAATCGATCAGGGCGCTCGAAGAGGTGATGCGCTCCGATACTTTCATCCTGCTGGCTACGCAGAAGAACGCCTCCGATGACGACCCGGCAACGGGCGCCATCTACGAAATCGGAACGCTCGCCAGCGTGCTGCAATTGCTCAAGCTGCCAGACGGCACCGTCAAGGTGCTAGTCGAGGGCGCTGCGCGCGCGAAGGTCGAGCACTACTCCGATCGTGCCGAATACTACGAGGCCGCCGCCGTCGTACTCTCGGATTCGAGCGGCGAGCAGGTCGAAGCCGAGGCGCTGGCGCGCTCGGTCATCAACGAGTTCGAGAACTACGTAAAGCTCAACAAGAAAGTGTCGCCCGAGGTCGTCGGCGTGGTCCAGCAGATCGAGGACTACGCCAAGCTCGCCGACACGGTCGCCTCGCACCTCGCGGTCAAGATTCCCGACAAGCAGCTGATCCTGGAGACGCCGTCGGTCACTGAGCGCCTGGAGAAAGTGCTCGGCCTGATGGAGAGCGAAATCTCGGTTCTGCAGGTGGAAAAGCGCATCCGCACGCGCGTCAAGCGCCAGATGGAGAAGACCCAGCGCGAGTACTACCTCAACGAGCAAATGAAGGCGATCCAGAAGGAGCTCGGCGACGAGGAGGGCAAGGACGAGCTCGCCGAAATCGAGGACAAGATCAAGAAAACCAAGCTCTCGAAGGAGGCGCGCGAGAAGGCGACCCACGAGCTCAAGAAGCTGCGCCAGATGTCGCCGATGTCGGCGGAAGCAACCGTCGTGCGCAACTATCTCGACTGGCTGCTCTCGATACCCTGGAACAAGAAGACCAAGGTCAAGAAGGACCTCAAGCTGGCCCAGGAGATCCTCGACAACGATCACTTCGGCCTGGAGAAGGTCAAGGAGCGGATCGTCGAATATCTCGCCGTGCAGCAGCGCGCCAACAAGCTGACCGGCCCGATCCTGTGCCTGGTGGGGCCGCCCGGGGTCGGCAAGACCTCGCTCGGCAAGTCGATCGCGCGCGCGACCGGCCGCGACTTCGTACGCGTGTCGCTCGGGGGCGTGCGCGACGAAGCAGAGATTCGCGGTCACCGGCGCACCTATATCGGCTCGATGCCCGGCAAGGTCATCCAGTCGATGCGCAAAGCGAAGTCGTCGAACCCGCTGTTCTTGCTCGACGAGGTCGACAAGATGGGCGCGGATTTCCGTGGCGACCCGTCTTCGGCGCTGCTCGAAGTGCTCGACCCCGAGCAGAACCACACCTTCAACGACCATTACCTCGAGGTCGACTACGATCTTTCCCACGTCATGTTCATCACGACGGCGAATACGCTCAACATTCCGCCGCCCCTGATGGACCGCATGGAGATTATCCGCATCGCCGGCTATACCGAGGACGAGAAAGTCGAGATCGCGCGCAAGCACTTGATCCCGCACGCGACCGCCAAACACGGCCTCGATCCCAAGGAATGGGCGATCGACGACGAGGCGCTGCTGCTGGTGATCCGCCGCTACACGCGTGAGGCCGGCGTGCGCAATCTCGAGCGCGAGCTCTCCACCCTGATCCGCAAGGCGGTGAAGGAGCTGACCCTGTCGAAGGTGAAATCGATCACGGTCGAGGCCAAGACTGTCGCGGATTATCTCGGTGTGCCCAAGTTCCGCTACGGCGAAGTCGAGGACGAGGATCAGGTCGGCGTCGTAACCGGGTTGGCGTGGACCGATGTGGGCGGCGAGCTGCTCACCATCGAAGCCGCCATGATGCCGGGCAAGGGCAAGATGATCGTTACCGGCAATCTGCGCGACGTGATGAAGGAATCGATCTCGGCCGCGGCGTCCTATGTGCGCATGCGCGCGGTCGCCTTCGGCATCGAGCCACCGCGGTTCGACAAGAAGGACATCCACGTGCACGTGCCGGAGGGGGCCACCCCGAAGGACGGCCCGTCAGCCGGCGTCGCCATGGTAAGCGCGATCGTATCGGTGATGACCGGCATTCCGGTGCGCCGCGACGTCGCGATGACCGGCGAGATCACGCTGCGCGGCCGCGTGCTGCCGATCGGCGGCTTGAAGGAGAAGCTGCTCGCGGCCTCGCGCGGCGGCATGAAGACGGTGCTGATCCCGGAAGAGAACGCCAAGGACCTGGTCGAGATCAGCGAGAGCATCAAGAAGGGCCTCGACATCGTCCCGGTCTCGCGCATGGACGAGGTGCTGGCGCGCGCGCTCACGCGCAAGCCCGAGCCGATCGAATGGGACGAGGAGAAGGCCAAGCCGACCGAAACCTCGGTGACCACCGAGCCGGCGGTGGAGGCCGATTCCTCGACCCTGACCGCGCATTGACGGCGCGGGCAGAAACCGGCTGGCAATTGGAATGCGACGGCGGCGCCCCCGGGCGCCGTCTTTTTTGCCGACATAGTTCTCTCTTTGTTCTTGACAAAATGAGAACGAATAACGAACAATGAGACGCTGCCGGTCAGGGGCTGCGGACCACATTGCGGCTGCCAACGCGGCAGTTTCCTTCGCGCCGGCGCTGCGGCCGCGGGTCGTGGCCGTCGGGCGGAGTTTCCCGGAGATGTGTGTGATGAAACCGACCTTCGCTGTGTGTGCGGCAGTGGTGGGACTGCTGGCTTTGTCTCAATCCGCGGTCGCGGAGCAGAAGACAGCCAGGCAATGCAATGACGACTGGAGCGCCAACAAGGCGTCCATTCAGGCGAGCGGCAAGACCAAACGCGTGTTCATGGCGGAGTGCCGAGGCGTGGCGCTCGCCGCGCCGGCATCCGCCGCGGCACCGGCGGACAAAGGCCAGTACGCGACCGAAGCCGAGGCCAAAGCGAACTGCCCGAGCGACGTTGTCGTGTGGGTCAATTCAATCTCCAAAATCTACCACTCCAGCGGCAGCCGAAGTTACGGAAAGACCCGGAGCGGCTCGTATATGTGTGAAAAGGACTCGGTGGCGGCCGGCTTCCGCGCGCCCAAGCCAAGGGGCGCTGCGACCTGACACCCCGCCAGCGCAAGAATGCTTCAGCGTCGTGACGGTGCCCTCGCGGCACCGTCATTGATTCTAACTGCGAGAGCGGGTGGCGAGCACGCTGGTGATCGTGGCTAGCGCGCCCGTCGAGATACCGCTTGGTGATATGCCGTGACGGGCACGGCGACGAACGCGCCGATGGAAACCTTAGTTTCGTCAGCACGCCCGTGCAGGGGGCGCCAGCGTGACCGTCTTGGGCATGCTATGCTTGCCCAGCTGCGCGCCGCGGCGATAAAGGTAATGCACAAGGGCGGTTAGCTCAGTGGGTAGAGCGCCTGCTTTACACGCAGGATGTCGGCGGTTCGAGTCCGTCACCGCCCACCAGCCTTCGCCTCTGAGGCGGTTCGGCTGGCAAGCCATCCTTTCATTGCGCGAAGGTTGACCAACGCGATCGTTGGTCAAAACGAAATCCATCGGCGGCCTTGGTGCTGGCCGCCGACGGGATTGTAAAGGGACCGCCCGCAATGACCGGGCTTGCCGTCACACCGCTTCCTTGAGTTCCTTGGCGGCGCGGAAGGCGACCTTCTTGCTGGCCTTGATCTGGATCGGCTCGCCGGTCGCGGGATTGCGTCCCATGCGTGCCGCCCGCTTGCGCACCACAAGGATGCCGAGGCCGCCGATGCGGATGCGGTCGCCCTTCTTGAGGTGCTTGGTCACCAAGTTCACCAGTTCGCCGAGCACCGCCTCGGTCTGTTTTTTCGACATTTCATGGGATTCCGAGAGATTTGCGGCGAGATGCTTCAGGGTCACGGTCGCCTGTGCGCCCGGTTTCTTCGCTGCCATGGCTGGCCCTCCTGGTTGCGGACGGTGGCTTCGAAACCACGCGTCCAGCTTTGGCATTAGACGATTCGGATAGGGTCTGACCATGACTTAATGCCGAAAAATGTGGGTTTTTTCAATGCCGGTTCTCGGAAAGCGGCCAATGACGGGCTCCAACGGGGGGCGTCGAAGGAGAAAATCCACTGATTTGCCCGTGGGAACGGGCTTTCCGAGCGCTGCCTTGACTCGCGGGTGGCCGGTATTTAACTCCGCAGCACGCCCGCGGGGGCGTAGCTCAGTTGGTTAGAGCGTCGGCCTGTCACGCCGAAGGTCGCGGGTTCGAGCCCCGTCGCTCCCGCCATGACTTTGCGAACGAAATTTAATTTGCGCGCAAATCATGACACTGGTTCTCCCCGACGCGCTTCCCTTCCCTCAACCTGTGACCGTTTCTGATTGCTCTTCGTTCGCTTGGCTGGGCTAATGTCTTAAACTTATGGCGAGATATGTATGGGGGTATGATGCCATGAGGTGGGCGATATTGCTGGTTGCCATTGGTCTTTGCGGTTGCGGCACCACCGATGATGAGTTCCGGGTTCTGTCCTACACTCCCGCGGGCATTGAGTATTCGGTCTGGACGGGCGCCCACTCGCGCGAAGTCGTGGCCGATATAGCCCAACAGTATTGTCAAAGGGAAGGCAAGAAGGCGCAGATCATCGATTCCGAAGTAGCCGAAAAGCATATCTTCAAGGGCAGTCGAGTCGTCTACCGCTTCAACTGCGTCAGTTAGCTCTGTACGTAGAGTTTGCCGCCACGCACCGCTTGCGCGATCTTGCGGGCTCCGTCCTATTGGGGGTGAACGCCGATCCAATCGAGATTGGATTCCCGTTCGAGATTTTGGAGGCGCTCGAACATGTCGCCCATATGCTCGCCGCCGCAATGGCGGGTCAGCAACAAGAATTTCTCGCGCAGCTCGCCTTGATCGAGCGGTTGAGCCGGCGTGCCTTTGAAGTCGGCGACGCAGCGCGTGAGCACGCGCCCGTCTTTGAGCTTGACGGTGACGAGTGCGGCCAGCGGGGTCGGGCGCTCCTTGGCAATGGTGATGGTCACGCGCTCGGCGAGCGAGCGGATCTGGGGCTCGCGCAGCGCGCCTTCGTCAAAGGAGCGCGGGTCGCGCGGATCGCGGACATGGGCGAGCGCGACGCAGAACGGGATGCTGTATTGCGCCATCATGATGTCGGCGGGCGAGGGAATGTTGTTGACTCGCGCCATCTTGTCGTTGCCGGCGATGTGGATGGAGGCGACATCCACCGCCGCATAGCCGTGCTGGGTGCGTAAATCCAAAATCGCCTGCACGGAGGTGTGCGCCGTGATGTGGCAGGGAAAACGCTTGAGCATGATCGAACGCGAGGCGTAGCTGTCGCCGAGGCCGTTCGTGAGTTCGTGCGGATCGAATTCACTGCCGCAGAACACGCGCAGGAAGCCGAATTCGCCCTCGAGCACGCTCGCCGGGCCGGTAAATCCCTCGCCCGCGAGATTCGCCGCCAGCACGCCGCTCTCAGCCGCGCGTCCGAGGTGGAGGCGCTTGACCATGGCGCCGGTGCCAGCGCGGGCGAATTCCAGCAGTCCACAGGCGAGCGAGCCCGCAATCCCGAGGGCGTTTTGCATGCGCTCGGAATCGAATCCCATCAGCCTCCCGCACGCAGTCGCGGCGCCGAATGGGCCGGTGGTACCGGGCGCGTGGAAGCCGCGGCTCTCGTTGCTGTGCTTCGTCGCGCGCCCGATGCGGATCATCACCTCAGCACCGGCGACGATGGCGGTGATCAACGCACGGCCGCCGATGCCGCGCTCCTGAGCGACCGCAAGGCCGGACGTCAACAGCGTCGCGCCGGGATGCACGCCGCTGCTCGGCCACGTCAAATTGTCCATCTCGAAGGCGTGCGCGAGCGCGCCGTTGGCCAACGCTGCCGCCGGCGCGTGCACCCGCGGCGCGCCGGGCCCAAGAATTCGGCTGTTGCCGCCAGCGCCGTTCTTCGCCGCAAACGCGACGACCATGCGGCTCCAGGGCAGATCGTAGCCGAAGATGACCGCGGCGACGGTGTCGGTGATGCATTGCTTGGCGCGTTCGACGACGTCCGGCGGGATGTCCTCGTAACGACAGGATGCCGCGTAGTCGGCCAGTTCCGCTGTCTCTTTCGCCATCGCGATATTGCCTGGTGGTTCGAGGCGCGTGGATCGGTGCTGCTGCAAAAGCTAGGGCGGATTTCGGGAAAATGGAATCGCCACTGGCGACCGGCTCGATGCAGTCCGGGTGGCCGACAGTATCTTAGTTTGACGCCTAGCGCCGCGCACCCACACTGCGCCCATGCCGCGAAAGTGGGAATCCAAGGCCGAGGGCCTGGGGGTCCCGCTGCGCGGGGACGAGCAAAAGTACCTTGAGACACTTCCGGACGAACTGAGACTTTCTCGGCCCGCCAACCGCTTGAAGCTGCAGATGGGCGCGTCTAGGGTTGCGCGCGAAGCGTTTGCGTTTACCGTTCGCGTTCAGCGCGGAAACATCGAGGAGGCGCCGATGCCATCGCGAAATCTTTTGCTTGCTTTGACCGCCGGCGTGATTGCGGTCGGGCTCTCGATCATTGCCGCGCACGCTCAAGCGCCAGCCGCGCTGACCGGTCAGGTCAGCTCGGCCGCGGAGGGCCCCATGGAAGGCGTCGTCGTGAGCGCCAAGCGCGACGCTTCGACCCTGACCATCTCCGTGGTCAGCGACAACGCCGGCAAGTTCAGCTTCCCCGCGGCCAAGCTCGAGCCCGGCCGCTATTCGCTCGCCATTCGCGCCGTCGGCTACGACCTCGACGGCCCGAAGACGGCGGATGTCGCCGCCGGCAGCACCGCCACCGCCGATATCAAGCTGCGGCCGACCCGAAATCTGGCAAAGCAGCTTACCAATGCCGAATGGCTGGCAAGCTTTCCCGGGACCGACACCCAGAAAAAGACGCTGCTCAACTGCATCGGCTGTCACGATCTCGACCGCATCGTGACCTCCACCCACGATGCCGACGAGTTCGTGCAGGTGTTCGACCGCATGACCGGCTACTATCCCGGCAGCACGCCGCAGTATCCGCAGCGGCTCATCGGCGATGCCCGCCGCAACCTCGGTGCAGCCGCCGGCGTGAAGGCGATGGCCGAGTATCTGGCGTCGGTCAATCTCAGCAAGGACGAGGTTTGGGACTATCCGCTCAAGACATTGCCGCGGCCACAAGGCCGCGCCACGCGCGTGGTCATCACCGAATACGATTTGCCCCGCAAGCAAATCCAGCCGCACGACGCCATCGTCGATTCCGACGGTATGGTCTGGTTCACGCATTTCGGCGAGCAGTTCCTGGGCAAGCTCGACCCCAAGAGCGGCCGCGTCTCCGAATATCCCTTGCCGGTCATCAAACCGGGCTATCCGGTCGGCACGCTCGACCTGGAGACCGACAAGGCCGGCAATCTCTGGATCGCCATGATGTATCAGGGCGGTGTCGCCAAATTCGACAAGAAGACCGAAACATTTCAGACCTGGAAGGTGCCGCAGCAGTGGCAAACGGACGCCACCCAGCAGGCGTTCCTCACGCCGACCTATTCCCATCTCGACGGCAAGGTATGGGTCAAGAACTCCGACCGCGCGCAGATCCTGCGGCTCGATCCGGCGACGGGGGAGTGGGAGAACCTCGGATCGTTCAAGGATCCGAGCAACAACCGAACCATCACGTCCTACGGCATTCCCGCTGACCACGGCAACAATCTCTATCTGCTCGATTTCTCCTCCTCGAACATCGGCAAGCTCGACGCCAAGACCGGCAACCTCACCGTCTACCGTTCGCCCATCGCGAACTCGCGCCCACGCCGCGGCCGCGTCGACGAGCACAACCGGCTCTGGTTTGCCGAATATGCCGGCAACGCCATCGGGATGTTCGATCCGAACACCGAGAAGATCGAGGAATGGGTGCTGCCGACGCCGTGGGCGCAACCCTACGACGTCGTTACCGACAAGAACGGCGAAGCCTGGACCGGCTCGATGTTGAGCGATCGCGTGTCGCGGCTAAATCCCAACACCGGCGAGTTCGTCGAATATCTGTTACCGAAGACGACTAACATCCGCCGCGTGTTCGTGGACAACTCGACCACTCCGGTGACGTTCTGGGTCGGCAGCAACCACGGCGCCTCGATCGTGAAAGTCGAGCCGATGGATTGAGGGCCGCCAACGGCGGTTAGGCACGACGTTCGACTTTCAGGTACGGGCAAATCGGCCGATCGCCCAAGCCGTCGAACGCGGGCGTAAATGCTCTGGTGGCCGAGCGGCAATCGTCAGAACGATTCGCCGCGGCGCGTCCTCCGCGGCTTCTCGTCCGCACAATCTTTCCGAAATCTCACGCGAATAAATTCGGCTTCGCCCATGACCCCGGAAAGAAGGCCGCCGATCCCAACTGAGGGATCCGGCAGGAGCGTCCAAGACTACATCGATGAGAGGCCGGTCTGGGCGGATGCGACGCCAGTCCACCATGGCCCCATCACCAATATGCAGTGGTTCATTTGGTGGCTCGCCGCTGCCGGCAAGTTTTTCGAAGGCATGGTGGTCTTCACCACCGGTGTGGCTTTGCCGCTGATGGCGAAAGAATTCGCCTTGGGCGCCACCGAGAAGGGCGTCATCGCCGCTGCCTCATTGTTCGGCATCCTGATCGGGGCCGCGACGCTCGGCGGGCTGGCCGATCGTTATGGCCGAAAGCAGATGTTCATTGTCGAGATGGTGCTTTTCGGCATCTTCACCGTGCTGCTGACGTTGAGCCCTTCCTATCCCTTCGTGGTGGCCGCGCTGGTCGGCATCGGCGTTGCGCTCGGGTGCGATTATCCCACGGCCCACCTGATCATTTCCGAAAGCATTCCGAGCCGTATTCGGGGCCGAATGGTGCTCGGGGCGTTCGGCTTTCAGGCGATAGGCGCCTTGGTGGGCACGGCCGTCGGTTTCGTGATTTTGTTCGAGAACCCCGACATCGCGGCGTGGCGGTGGATGTATGCCAGCACCCTCGTGCTTGCGGTGCCGGTCATCATCGGCCGTTTCTTCATCGTCCAAAGCCCGCTGTGGCTGATGTTTCGCGGCCGCGTTGAGGAAGCCGAAGCTGCTACCGAACGGCTTCTCCTCCGCGATCCCCTATATCCGAAAGAAGTGATTCTGCATCGCGCGCAAGCTCGCGACAAGCACCACGAGCACCAGTGGGGAGAAGCGCCCTGGTCCGCGCTGTTTCAGCGGATAAACCTCGACCGCACCATCCTGGCTTCGGTGCCGTGGTTTCTGCAGGACCTCGGCACCTACGGCATTGGAATGTTTACCCCCACCATCCTTGCCACCGTCATCGGCGCCAGCGTCGCGCAGCCGCGCAACGTCGCCGAACTCGTTCAGAGCGACATCCTGGCCACCAAGGGTGCGGCGTTCATCGACGTGCTGTTGATCGTGGGCATAGCCCTTGCCGTGCTGCTGGCCGACCGCGTGGGCCGCATTCGCCTTCAAATCCTCGGCTTCTTCGGCTGCGCCGTCGGCTTGCTGCTGGCAACGTTGTCACTCCACGTCGGCGGAACGCTCTCCGGCGTGCTGCTCTTCGCCGGCTTCATGCTTTTCAGTTTCATGACCAATATCGGACCCAACGCCATGACCTACCTGATCGCGGGCGAGGTATTTCCGACCTCGATCCGCGGCACGGGAGCGGGCTTTGCGGCCTCGTTCGCCAAGATCGGCGCGGTGCTCACCGCGTTCCTGTTCCCGATCCTGCTCAAGGATATCGGCACAGATCTGCTGCTGTTGATCCTGATTGCCACCAGCCTTGTGGGCGCGCTCGTCACCTGGCGCTACGCGATTGAAACCAAGGGCATTAGCCTGGAAAAAATCGAGGAGAAGGGGCTCGTGCCGAAGCGCAACAAGTAGATTTGCCCGGCGAGGGGATCTTGCGCGCGTTTAGGGCGTTGCTGCTTTCAATCCGAGGATTGCGCGGGCGTCGGCCGGAGTGGCGATGGTATCGCCGAGAATCTCGACGATCTTGGCCGCCTTCTCCACCAGCGCGGCGTTGCTCGGCGCGAGCTTGCCCTTTTCGAGATAGATGTTGTCCTCGAGGCCCACCCGAGGATGACCTCCGAGCAGGACCGCCTGCGCCACCATCGGAAATTGATGCAGCGATATGCCGAACGCGAACCAGGGTGAGCCCCCCGGCAGCAAGCTTCGCATATAGCTCATGGCCTCGGACGTGGCCGGCTGCGCCCAGGCGATGCCGAGGCAGATCTGGAACATGCCCGGCGCCTTGATGTGTCCGCTCTCGATCAAGCGCTTGGCGAGCAGGAGATGGCCGGTCTCGAACACTTCCAACTCTGGCAGCACGCCGGCATCGCGGATCGCGACCGCCATGGCTTCGAGATGCGAGGGCGTATTGATGAAGACGTGCGGGCCCATATTCATGCTGCCCATATCGAGGCTGCAGATGTCGGGCTTGAGCGCGACGACATGACGGACGCGTTCGGCTGGTGGCTTGATGGTCGTGCCCGGGCCGGGTTTTTGCGGGTCGTCCTCGTCCGGCACGAAGCGCGCCCCCGGCCCGGTGGTGAGGTTGATGAGGACGTCGCTGCCGCTTCCCCTGATCCGATCCACGACCTCTTTGTAGAGGGAAGGATCCATGCTGGGCCGCGTGGTCTTGGGATCGCGCACGTGGATGTGAACGATTGCGGCGCCCGCCTTGGCCGCATCGATGGCGGATTGCGCGATCTGCTCGGGGGTCACCGGCACTGCCGGGTTGCGGCCGGGGGTGTCCGCCGAGCCGGTCACCGCGCATGAGATCATGACCTTGCGTTGCATGTCCGCCTCCCTCGCCACCGACGTATGGTTGCGGCGAAGCCTAGCGCGAGGACGGGGCCGAAGCCCAGAGGTTCCCCGGCGCAGATGCGCTCGAAGACAGCGGCATCGATCTTTGCGCCGCTCGCGATCGATGCCCGCTCGCGTTCAGGCTGCAAGATGACGTTCAGGTGACACGCAATCGAGCGATTGGGACGGACCGCGCGAAACCTAAGTTCCCGCATGTCAGCGGGAGCAGATGATGCGCGCGCTGGAGGAGCTTTTGGCGCCCGCTGGCTTGCCTCCCATTGTGCACTGCGCTAAGCCCTCCCTGAGCCCGTCCTTGGAACGAATCCGATCTGTGACAAGGGCGATTTCGCAAGCGCCTGCGGCACCTTGGCCGCGGGTGGGGGCGGGGGCGGGCTTTCCGTGCGGGGCCGGGACGTCGGAGGTGAGATCGCCGATGAACGAGCTATTGCTGGATTACCTCCCGCTCGTGATCTTCATCGCGGTTGCGCTCGCCATCGTGCTCGCGCTGCTGATCGTACCTTTCCTGGTCGCCTACAAGGCGCCCGATCCGGAGAAGCTCTCCGCCTACGAGTGCGGCTTCAATGCCTTCGACGATGCGCGCATGAAATTCGACGTGCGCTTCTATCTCGTCGCCATCCTGTTCATCATCTTCGACCTCGAAATGACCTTTCTCTTTCCCTGGGCCATCGTGCTCGGCGATCTCGGGCTCTACGGCTATTGGTCGATGATGGTGTTCCTTGGCGTTCTGACCGTCGGCTTCATATATGAATGGCGCAAAGGAGCGCTTGAATGGGATTAGAGCGCACGGCCGTCGTTGCTCCGCCGGCCAAGGGCATTCTCGATCCGCGCACCGGCAAGCCCGTGGGCGCGGATGACGGTCTCTTTGTCGGCATGAACCAGGAGCTTTCGGACAAGGGCTTCCTCGTCACTGCGAGCGACGATCTCGTTATCTGGGCGCGCACCGGCTCGCTGATGTGGATGACCTTCGGGCTCGCCTGCTGCGCGATCGAGATGATGCAGATGTCGATGCCTCGCTACGACGCCGAACGCTTCGGTTTCGCGCCGCGCGCGTCGCCGCGACAATCGGATGTGATGATCGTGGCCGGCACGCTGACCAACAAAATGGCGCCCGCGCTGCGCAAGGTTTACGACCAGATGCCAGAGCCGCGCTACGTCATCTCCATGGGCTCGTGCGCCAACGGCGGCGGCTATTATCACTATTCCTATTCGGTCGTGCGCGGCTGCGACCGCATCGTGCCGGTCGACATCTACGTTCCCGGCTGCCCGCCGACCGCCGAAGCGCTGCTCTACGGCGTGTTGTTGCTGCAGAAGAAGATCCGCCGCACCGGCACGATCGAGCGCTGATGGGTTTCGCGCCATGGATGAAACGCTCGACAAATTCGGCGAGATGATCGCCGGTGCGCTGCCGGGCTCGGTCACCAACCATCGCGTTGCGCACGGCGAGTTGACGATCAGCGCGAATGCCGACGACATCGTGAAGGTTGCCACCTTCCTGCGCGACGACGACCGCTGCCAGTTCTGGAGCATGATCGACGTCACCGCGGTCGACTGGCCGGGGCGCGAACGGCGCTTTGACGTCGTCTATCATTTCCTCTCGCCCAAGCAGAACCTGCGCATCCGGGTGAAGATCGAGGTCGACGAGACGACCCCGGTGCCGTCGATCATCGGCGTGTTCCCGGGCGCGAATTGGTTCGAACGGGAAGCCTACGACCTCTACGGCGTGCTCTTTACCGGCCATCCGGACATGCGCCGGCTGCTGACGGATTATGGATTCGAGGGCCACCCGCTGCGCAAGGATTTTCCGCTCACCGGATTCGTGGAGGTGCGCTACGACGACGAGCAGAAGCGCGTCGTGTACGAGCCGGTGCGGCTCGCGCAGGAATTCCGCAATTTCGATTTCCTCTCGCCGTGGGAAGGTCCGCAATACGTCTTGCCGGGCGACGAGAAGGCGGGCGACGGGAAGGGCGGTTGAGATGTCATTCGTTCCGCTGTTGCACATTCGCACTTCGCCCGCGTGGCCAGGTTGCTGCCATGGCTGAAACGGAGCTGCGTAACTTCACCATGAATTTCGGGCCGCAACATCCGGCGGCGCACGGCGTGTTGCGCCTGGTACTGGAACTCGACGGCGAGGTCGTGGAACGTGTCGATCCGCATGTTGGGCTCTTGCATCGCGGGACCGAAAAGCTGATCGAAGCCAAGACCTATCTGCAGGCGATCCCGTATTTCGACCGCCTCGACTACGTCGCGCCGATGAACCAGGAGCATGCCTTCTGCCTGGCGGCGGAGAAGTTGCTCGGGCTCGCGGTGCCCAAGCGCGCGCAGCTCATCCGCGTGCTCTACTGCGAGATCGGACGGCTGCTGTCGCATCTCCTCAACGTGACCACGCAGGCCATGGATGTCGGCGCGCTCACGCCTCCGCTCTGGGGCTTTGAAGAGCGTGAAAAGCTCATGGGCTTCTACGAGCGCGCCTCCGGCAGCCGCTTGCATGCCGCCTATTTCCGCGTCGGCGGCGTGCATCAGGATTTGCCGCCGAAGCTCCTCGACGACATCACCGCGTTTTGCGATCCGTTCCTCAAGGTGTGCGATGATCTCGAGGAGTTGCTCACCGACAATCGCATCTTCAAGCAGCGTAACGTCGACATCGGCGTGGTCACGCTCGCCGATGCGTGGGCTTGGGGCTTCTCCGGCGTGATGGTGCGCGGATCGGGCGCGGCATGGGATCTGCGCAAGGCGCAACCCTATGAATGCTACTCCGAGTTCGATTTCGACATCCCCGTGGGCAGGAACGGCGACAATTACGACCGCTATTGCATCCGCATGGAGGAGATGCGCCAGTCGACCAAGATCATGAAGCAGTGCTTGCAGAAGCTCTCCGCGGGCGAAGGGCAGGGGCCGGTCGCGGTGGTCGACCACAAGATCGTCCCGCCCAAGCGCGCCGAGATGAAGCGCTCCATGGAGGCGCTCATCCACCACTTCAAGCTCTACACCGAAGGCTTTCACGTTCCCGCGGGCGAGGTCTACGCCGCGGTCGAAGCGCCCAAGGGCGAGTTCGGCGTCTATCTCATCGCCGACGGCGGCAACAAGCCCTACAAGTGCAAAATCCGGGCGCCCGGCTTTGCCCACCTCCAGGCCATGGATTTCCTCTGCCGGGGCTACATGCTCGCCGATATAACCGCGATCCTCGGCTCGCTCGACATCGTGTTCGGGGAGGTCGATCGCTGATGAGCGTCCGCCGCCTCGCCGATGCCGCGATCCAGCCCAAGAGCTTCGCCTTCACGGTCGAGAATCTCGATTGGGCCAAGGGCGAGATCGCCAAATACCCGGAGGGCAGGCAGGCCTCCGCGATCCTTGCGCTGCTGTGGCGCGCGCAAGAGCAGGCCGGCGGCTGGCTGCCGCAAAAGGCGATCGAGCACGTCGCCGATCTCCTCGGCATGGCCAAGATCCGCGCGCTCGAGGTCGCGACCTTCTACACCATGTTCAACTTGGCGCCGGTTGGCCAATTCCACGTCCAGCTTTGCGGCACCACGCCGTGCGTGCTGCGCGGCGCCGACAAGCTGATCAAACTCTGCCACGACATGATCGGCGAGCCGCTCCAGATCAGCGGCGACGGCAAGCTGTCGTGGGTTGAGGTCGAATGCCTGGGGGCCTGCGTGAACGCGCCCGTTGCGCAGATCAATTATGATTATTATGAAGATCTTACCCCGGAAAACTTCACTAAGATCTTAGCCGATTTGGCGGCCGGCAAAGAGATCAAGCCGGGTCCCCAGGTCGCGCGCCAGTTCTCAGCGCCGAGTGGCGGCCCGACCACGCTCACTGATCCCGCCCTTTACGCGCATGGGAACGGCGGGCCGCCGCATGACCCGGCCTTGCGCGATGCCGACGCCAAGTGGCCGGGCGAGCCCGCGAACGTGCGCGAAGCGGCGGTGCCCAAATCTCCTGTCGGCGATTCATCGGTGAACAGGCGGTCGTGATGCTCGCGGATAAGGATCGCATCTTCAAGAATCTCTATGGCCTCTATGATTGGGGCCTTAAGGGAGCTCGCGCGCGCGGCGCCTGGGACGGCACCAAGGCCATCCTGGAGAAGGGCCGCGATTGGATCATCAACGAGGTGAAGGCCTCGGGGCTGCGCGGGCGCGGGGGCGCTGGCTTCCCGACCGGACTCAAGTGGTCGTTCATGCCCAAGCAGTCGGACGGACGGCCGCATTATCTCGTGGTCAACGCCGATGAGTCCGAGCCCGGCACCTGCAAGGACCGCGAGATCATGCGCCACGACCCGCATCTTTTGGTCGAAGGCTGCCTGATCGCCGGCTTCGCCATGGGTGCTCATACCTGCTTCATCTATATCCGCGGCGAATTCATCCGCGAACGCGAGCATCTGCAGGCGGCGGTGGACCAGGCCTATGCGGCCAATCTCATCGGCAAGAACAATGTCCACGGCTTTGATTTCGACATCATCGTGCACCACGGCGCCGGCGCCTATATCTGCGGCGAGGAAACGGCGCTGCTGGAAAGCCTCGAAGGCAAGAAGGGCCAGCCGCGCCTGAAACCGCCGTTTCCCGCCAACGTCGGCCTCTATGGCTGTCCGACCACGGTCAACAACGTGGAGTCGATCGCGGTGGTGCCGGACATCGCGCGGCGCGGGGCCGCCTGGTTCGCCGGCATCGGGCGGCCGAACAATACCGGCACGAAGCTGTTCTGCATTTCCGGCCATGTGGAGAAACCCTGCACGGTCGAGGACGCCATGGGGGTGCCGTTGCGCGAGTTGCTCGACACCCATTGCGGCGGCGTGCGTGGCGGTTGGAGCAACTTGCTCGCCGTCATTCCCGGCGGCTCCTCGATGCCGCTGGTCCCGGCGCACGATTGCGAGCGTCTGCTCATGGATTTCGACGGCACCCGCGAGTTCAAATCCGCGCTCGGCACGGCGGCGGTGATCGTGATGGACAAATCGACCGACATCATCCGCGCCATGGCCCGCATCTCGTATTTCTACAAGCATGAGAGCTGCGGCCAGTGCACGCCCTGCCGCGAGGGTATGGGTTGGATGTGGCGGGTGCTCAGCCGCATGGCGGAAGGCCGCGCGCACAAGCGCGAGATCGACATGCTGATGGAGGTCACGACCCAGATCGAAGGCCACACCATCTGCGCGTTCGGCGACGGCGCGGCCTGGCCCGTGCAGGGGCTGATCCGCCACTTCCGCCACGAGATCGAGCGGCGCATCGACGACTACAGCGCAAACCCGCACCCGGAGCCCGTACGGGTGGCGGCGGAGTAAAGCAGAGAACGCTCCATGACGACGCTTCACCTCGCCCAATTGAATATCGGACGCATCCGCTATTCGCTCGACGACCCTCGCATGGCCGACTTCGTCAACAATCTCGACCGCGTCAACGCGATTGCCGAGCACACGCCAGGCTTCGTGTGGCGGCTCCAGGATGACAGCGGCAACGCCACCGCCATCCACGCCTTCGACGATCCGCGCATGCTCTTGAACATGTCCGTGTGGGAATCGGTCGACTCGCTGGAACGTTTCGTCTGGCAGACGGTCCACAAGCGTATCTACGGTCGCCGACCGGAATGGTTCGAGCCGCTGGATCGGCCGCACTTCGTCATGTGGTGGGTGCCAGCGGGTCATCGGCCCGACGTCGCGGAGGCGAAGGGTCGGCTTGAACATCTGTGGGCGCATGGACCGAGCGACTATGCATTCGGCTGGGAGAGCATCCCTTCCGCGCAGCTATGGAAGACGGCGCGCTGCGCGTGAGAAACGGAGCGAGGAGGATGAGCCGATCCGATCGGTTTTGGCGTGGCGTCACGTTGTTGGTGCGGCTGGACATGGCCGCTGGCATCGCCATTGCCGCTGGACTGTTGCTGGTGCTGGTGTGGCATTGACATGACCAAGCTCGTCGTCGACGGCAAAGAGATCGATGTCTCGCCGGACTACACGCTGCTGCAGGCGTGCGAGGCAGCGGGCGCGGAGATCCCGCGCTTCTGCTTCCATGAGCGCCTCTCGATTGCCGGCAACTGCCGCATGTGCCTGGTCGAGCTGAAAGGCTCGCCCAAGCCGGTCGCCTCCTGCGCGTGGGGCGTGCGCGACTGCCGGCCCGGTCCGAAGGGCGAGCCGCCCGAGGTTTTCACCAAAACCCCGATGGTGCGCAAGGCGCGCGAAGGCGTGATGGAATTCCTGCTGATCAATCATCCACTCGACTGCCCGATCTGCGACCAGGGCGGGGAATGCGACCTGCAGGACCAAGCGATGGCCTACGGCGTCGATTCCAGCCGCTTCAAGGAGAACAAGCGCGCGGTTGAGGACAAGTATGTGGGGGTCCTGGTCAAGACCATCATGAATCGCTGCATCCATTGCACGCGCTGCGTTCGGTTCATGACCGAGGTCGCCGGCGTGCCGGAGCTTGGCGCCATCGGGCGCGGCGAGGACACCGAGATCACGACCTATCTCGAGCAGGCCATGACCTCCGAGTTGCAGGGCAACGTGGTCGATCTCTGTCCGGTGGGCGCGCTCACCTCCAAGCCCTATGCCTTCGCCGCGCGGCCGTGGGAGCTCAACAAGGCCGAGTCGGTCGACGTCATGGACGCGCTCGGCTCGGCCATCCGCATCGATACCCGCGGACGCGAGGTCATGCGCATCCTCCCGCGCGACAACGACGACGTGAACGAGGAATGGATTTCCGACAAGACCCGCCACGTGGTCGACGGCCTGCGCGCCCAGCGCCTCGATCAGCCCTATATTCGCGAGGGCGGTCAGCTCTATCCGGCCTCCTGGCGCGACGCCTTCGACGCCATCGCCGCCAAAGTCGACGCGACCGAGGTGAAGCGCACCGGTGCGATCGTCGGCGACCTTGCCACGGTCGAGGAAACCTTCGCGCTCAAGGATTTGATGACGCGGCTCGGCGTCGTCAATCTTGACTGCCGGCAGGACGGCGCGGTGCTCGATCCAGCACGGGGCAGGGCGAGCTACCTGTTCAACGCCACCATCGCCGGAATCGATAAGGCGGACGCATTGCTCATCGTCGCCGCCAATCCGCGCCGCGAAGCGGCCGTGCTCAACGCCCGCATCCGCAAGCGCTGGCGCATGGGCGCCTTTCCGATCGGCTTGATCGGCGAGCGCGCCGATCTCACCTATCGCTACGATTATCTCGGCGCTGGGCCGCAGACGCTCGCGGATGTGGCGGCGGGCGCGCATGAGTTCGCATCCGTACTCAAGAAGGCCGAGCGGCCAGTGGTGATCGTCGGCATGAGTGCGCTGGCGCGGCCGGATGGCGCAGCCATCGCTTCGCTTGCGGCGCGGGCCGCGCAGGTCGGCGGCAGCGACGGCTGGAACGGCTTTTCGGTCCTGCATACCGCCGCGGCGCGGGTCGGCGCGCTCGACGTCGGCTTCGTGCCCGGCGCCGGCGGCCGCAACGCCGCGCAGATGGCGGCGCCCGGCGCGCTCGACCTCCTGTTCCTGCTCGGTGCCGATGAGATCGATATCGCCCCCGGCGCCTTCGTGGTCTATATCGGCACCCACGGCGATGCCGGCGCGCACCGCGCCGACGTCATCCTTCCGGGCGCGGCCTATCCCGAGAAATCTGGCATCTACGTCAACACCGAGGGGCGCGTGCAGATGGCTGGCCGCGCCTCCTTCCCGCCGGGCGACGCGCGCGAGGACTGGGCGATCCTGCGGGCGCTGTCGGATGTGCTCGGCCGCAAGCTTGCTTATGACTCGCTTGCCCAGTTGCGTCAGGCGCTGTTCAAGGCGCATTCCCACCTGCGGCGGCTCGACCAGATCGCGCCCGCCGAGCGGGCGGATATTGCGGCGCTGGCCGCGCGCGGCGGCACCCTCGAAAAGGCCGCGTTCGGCCGCGCACTCGACGACTTCTATTTCACCAATCCGATCGCGCGGGCGTCCGCGGTCATGGCGGAATGCTCGCTGATCGCCGAGGGCCACGCCGCGCTCACCGCGGCGGAGTAGCTGCCATGGCTGAATTGTGGACCAATTACATCTGGCCGCTGGTCATCATCCTCGCGCAAAGCGTGCTGCTGCTCGTCGTTCTGCTCATCGTCACCGCCTATGTGCTTTATGCCGACCGCAAGATCTGGGCGGCGGTGCAGATCAGGCGTGGGCCCAATGTGGTCGGACCCTGGGGCCTACTGCAATCCTTCGCCGATCTTTTTAAATTCGTGGTCAAGGAGCCGATCATTCCTGCCGGCGCCAATAAGGGCGTATTTCTATTGGCACCGCTCGTCACCGGCGTGCTTGCCCTCTCGGCCTGGGCGGTGATTCCGGTCAACGCCGAATGGGAGATCGCCAACCTCAATGTCGGTGTGCTTTATATTTTCGCCATCTCCTCGCTCATGGTCTACGGCGTCATCATGGCGGGATGGTCGTCGAATTCCAAATACCCATTCCTCGCCTCGTTGCGTTCGGCTGCGCAGATGGTGTCCTACGAAGTCTCGATCGGCTTCGTCATCATCACCGTCCTGCTGTGCGCCGGATCGCTCAATCTCTCCGCGATCGTCGGGGCGCAGGAAGGCCGCTGGGGAATGTTCAACTGGTTCTGGTTGCCGCTGCTTCCCATGTTCGTGGTGTTCCTCATTTCCGCGCTGGCCGAGACCAACCGTCCGCCGTTCGATCTGGTGGAAGCCGAATCGGAATTGGTCGCCGGCTATGCGGTGGAATATTCCGCCACCCTGTTTCTGCTGTTCTTCCTGGGCGAGTACGTCGCCATGCTCACCATGTGCGCCATGGCGACCATCCTGTTCCTCGGCGGCTGGCTGCCACCGTTTCCGGTCGCGCCGTTCACCTGGATCCCGGGCGTGATCTGGTTCGCGCTCAAGGTCCTGTTCATGTTCTTCCTCTTCGCCATGGTGAAGGCGATCGTGCCGCGCTACCGCTACGACCAGCTTATGCGGTTGGGCTGGAAAGTGTTCTTGCCGCTTTCGCTTGCGATGGTCGCGATCGTCGCCGGCGTCTTGCAATACGGGGGATTTCTCGCGAAATGACGGAGCAACGGCATGATGGATCTGTCGCTTGCCGGGCTCATCGGAGCCGTCATCGGCACGATCGTTGCGGCGCTGGCTTACGTTCCGCTCCTCACCTTCGTCGAGCGCGGTCTGCGCTCGCGCGTTTCCGCCGGGAGCGCCGACGAGCGCGAGAGCTTCGAGCAGGAGGCCTCCTTCCTGCGGCGGGCCGTGCTCGCGGTCGATATCATCGTCTTTGCGGGCTTCGGCTACTGGCTCGGCGCGATGATGGCCGACTAATGGACATGCGGTGGCGGAACCCAGCGTTCGAAAGGATTGCGCCATGAAAATGGATCAAGCCGCCCGATCGTTGTTCCTCAAGGAGTTCGTGGCGGCGTTCGTGCTCGGCCTGCGGTACTTCTTCAAGCCCAAGCCCACGCTCAACTATCCGTTCGAGAAGGGGCATCTCTCGCCGCGCTTTCGCGGCGAGCACGCGCTGCGCCGCTATCCCAACGGCGAGGAGCGCTGCATCGCCTGCAAGCTCTGCGAGGCGATCTGTCCGGCGCAGGCGATCACCATCGAGGCGGGGCCGCGCCGCAATGACGGCACGCGCCGCACCACGCGCTACGACATCGATATGGTCAAATGCATCTATTGCGGGCTTTGCCAGGAGGCCTGCCCGGTCGACGCCATCGTCGAAGGACCGAACTTCGAGTTCGCGACCGAGACGCGTGAGGAGCTCTATTTCGACAAGGAGCGCCTGCTCGCAAACGGCGACCGCTGGGAGCGCGAGATCGCCAACAACATCGCGCTCGATGCGCCGTACCGGTGAGACCAAGGGATGATCTTCCCCGCCCTCTTCTTCTACCTGTTTGCCGGCGTGTGCATCGCCGCCGCTGTCATGGTCATCGCGGCCAGGAATCCGGTGCATTCGGTCCTGTTCCTCATCCTCGCCTTCGTCAACGCGGCTGCGCTGTTCGTTCTGCTGGGAGCGGAATTCCTGGCGATGATCCTCATCATCGTCTATGTCGGCGCGGTGTTGGTGCTGTTCCTGTTCGTGGTGATGATGCTCGACGTCGATTTCGCCCAGCTGCGACAAGGATTCATACAGTACCTGCCGATTGGCGCCTTTCTCGGCGCCATTCTTCTCATCGAGCTGGTGCTGGTGCTGGTCTCCTGGACGATCGGGCCCGACGTGCAACGCACGATCGCGACCCCAATTCCGCCGATCGCCAGCACGGTCAATGCCGAAGCGTTGGGGCACGTGCTCTACACGCGCTACGTCTATTTCTTCCAGGCGGCCGGCGTCGTGCTGCTGGTTGCGATGATCGGCGCGATCGTGTTGACGCTGCGGCACAAGCCTCACGTCAAGCGGCAGAACATCGCCGAGCAAGTTGCGCGCACGAAGGCGACCGCCATCGACCTTGTCAAGGTCCGGCCGGGCCAGGGACTTTAGGAACGTGGGGGCAACGCCATGACCATCGGCCTCGGCCATTACCTCACGGTCGCCGCGATCCTGTTCACGATCGGCATCTTCGGCATCTTCCTCAACCGCAAGAACGTGATCATCATCCTGATGTCAATTGAGCTGATCCTGCTCGCGGTCAACGTCAATCTCGTCGCCTTCTCGGCCTTCCTCGGCGATCTGGTCGGCCAGATCTACGCGCTGTTGGTGCTCACCGTGGCGGCGGCGGAAGCGGCCATCGGGCTGGCAATTCTGGTCGCTTACTACCGCAATCGCGGCTCGATCGCAGTCGAGGACATCAACCTGATGAAGGGCTGAGCGCGGCATGTACTACGCCATCGTTTTCCTGCCGCTTCTGGGCGCCATCATCGCGGCGCTCATCGCGCTCGCCGGCGCGCGTGCGCGCTATCCCGGCGGGCCGCCCGACGTTGGCGGCGAAACTCACGCACACGGTCCGGGCGATGAGAGCCATGCGCGCGGCGCGCCGTCCCCGCGCGAGGCGCACGCCGCCCTCGAGCCCTCGCACAGCGAGCCGCAACCCCCGGAACCGCCGGCCGCGGGCTCGCGCTCTGCCGAAGTCGTGACCACCGTTTTTCTGTTCGCCTCCATGCTGCTGTCGTGGCTGGCCTTCGTCGACGTCGGGTTTGGCCATCACGACAGCCGCGTGGCGCTCTTTCCCTGGATCATTTCCGGCGATCTCAAGGTCGACTGGGCACTGCGCATCGATGCGCTGACGGCGGTGATGCTCGTCGTCGTCACCACCATTTCCGCTTTCGTCCACCTTTATTCCATCGGCTACATGGAGGACGACCCGTACCGACCGCGGTTCTTCTCTTATCTGTCGTTGTTCACCTTCGCCATGCTGACGCTGGTGACGGCCGACAATCTCGTGCAACTGTTCTTCGGTTGGGAGGGCGTCGGCCTGATGAGCTATCTGCTCATCGGCTTTTGGTACCACAAGCCGGAGGCGAACGCCGCCGCGATCAAGGCTTTCATCGTCAATCGCGTGGGCGATTTCGGCTTCTCGCTCGGCATGTTCGCCGCGTTCCTGATGACCGGCGCGCTCGACCTCGACACCGTGTTCGCGCAGGCGCCCGCGCTCACCGGCAAGACCATCCACTTCCTGTCGTGGGACGTGGACGCGCTGACGTTGATCTGCTTGCTCCTGTTCATGGGTGCCATGGGCAAATCGGCGCAGTTCCTGCTGCACACCTGGCTGCCGGACGCGATGGAGGGACCGACGCCGGTTTCCGCCCTGATCCATGCCGCCACCATGGTAACGGCGGGCGTGTTCATGGTGGCGCGGCTCTCGCCGTTGTTCGATCTGGCGCCGACCGCGCAGGCCTTCGTCACCTTCATCGGAGCGACGACCACGTTCTTCGCGGCGACCATCGCGCTGGTGCAAAACGACATCAAGAAGATCATCGCCTATTCGACCTGCTCGCAGCTCGGCTACATGTTCGTCGCCATGGGCACGGGCGCCTATTCGATCGGCATGTTCCACTTGTTCACACATGCCTTCTTCAAGGCGCTGTTGTTCCTCGGTTCCGGCTCGGTGATCATCGCGATGCATCACGAGCAGGACATCCGCCGCATGGGCGGTTTGAAGGACAAGCTCCCGATCACCTACTGGACCATGGTGATAGGCACGCTGGCGTTGACCGGCTTCCCGCTCACCGCCGGCTATTTCTCCAAGGATGCCATCATCGCAGCGGCCTATGTGAGCAACAATCCGATGGCGCTTTATGCGTTCGGGACCACCGCCCTCGCGGCGGCGTTGACCGCGTTCTATTCCTGGCGGCTGATCTTCAAGACCTTCCACGGCAGCCCGCACGACCCCCATCATTACGATGCGGCGCGCGAAAGCCCGATGGTGATGCTGCTCCCGCTCGTCTTTCTCGCGGTCGGCTCGATCTTCGCCGGCTACCCGTTTTCCGAGCTGTTCGTCGGCCACGACGTTGGGGAGTTTTTCCGCGGCTCGCTCAAATTCGCGGCCGACAACCATATTCTCGAGAATATCGAACATGTTCCCCATCTCGCCGGCATGGCGCCAACGGTGCTGATGGCGATCGGCTTCGTCATCGCCTGGGAATTCTACATTCGCCGGCCGGAACTGCCGGTCGAGCTCGCTCGCCAGCAGGAGCCGCTCTACAAATTCCTGCTCAACAAGTGGTACTTCGACGAGATCTACGACTTCTTGATCGTTCGCCCGACTTTGTGGCTGGCCCGCGCGCTGTGGAAATACGGCGACGGCTGGACGATCGACGGTTTGGGACCCGACGGCGTCTCGGCGCGGGTCCTCGACGTGACCCGCGGCGTCGTGCGGCTGCAGACCGGATACCTGTACCACTATGCCTTTGCCATGCTGATCGGCGTCGCCGCGCTCATCACCTGGTTCATGTTCGCCGCGCGGACGGGCTGACGATGAGCTGGCCGATCCTCTCCGTCACCATATTCCTGCCGCTCGTCGGCGCGTTGTTCATCATGGTGATGCGCGGCGACGACGAGGCCGAGAAACGCAACGCCCGCTGGGTCGCGCTGTGGACCACGCTGATCACTTTCGCGATCTCGCTGATTCTGCTCTACCGCTTCGACCCCTCGTCGGCCGAGTTCCAGTTCGTCGAGAAACGGCCTTGGCTCGTCGGCGCGATCACTTACCACGTGGGCCTCGATGGCATCTCGCTGCCGTTCCTCATCCTGACGACCGCGCTAATGCCGGTCTGCATCATCGCCAGTTGGCTGCCGATCCAGCACCGCGTCAAGGAATATATGATCGCATTCCTGGTGCTCGAGACGCTCATGGTCGGCACCTTTGCGGCGCTCGACCTCGTGGTGTTCTATCTGTTTTTCGAGGGCGGGCTCATTCCGATGTTCCTGATCATCGGGGTGTGGGGAGGCCCGCGCCGGGTCTACGCCAGCTTCAAGTTCTTTCTCTACACGTTCCTCGGTTCCGTGCTGATGCTGCTCGCCATCATGGCGATGTACTGGGACGCAGGGACGACCGAAATCCCCGCGCTCCTGCGCCACGGCTTCCCGCGCGGCCTGCAGACTTGGGCTTGGCTCGCGTTTCTCGCCTCCTTCGCGGTCAAACTGCCGATGTGGCCGGTGCACACCTGGCTTCCGGACGCCCACGTTGAGGCGCCGACCGCGGGCTCGGTCATCCTTGCCGCCATTCTGCTAAAAATGGGCGGTTACGGCTTCCTGCGCTTCTCGCTGCCAATGTTTCCGGCGGCCTCGCACGACCTTGCTCCGCTGATTTTCGCGCTTTCGGTGATCGCGGTCATCTACACCTCGCTGGTCGCGCTCGCGCAGGAGGACATGAAGAAGCTGATCGCCTATTCCTCGGTCGCCCACATGGGCTTCGTCACTATGGGCATTTTTGCGGCGACCACACAGGGCGTAGCCGGAGGCATCTTTCAGATGATCTCTCACGGCATCGTCTCGGCGGCGCTGTTTCTGTGCGTCGGGGTGGTCTACGACCGCATGCACACCCGCGAAATCGCCGCCTATGGCGGCCTCGTCAATCGCATGCCGCTCTATGCGGCGGCGTTCATGGTATTCACGCTCGCGAACGTGGGGCTGCCTGGTACCACGGGTTTCATCGGCGAATTCCTGACGCTGATCGGCACGTTCCGGGTCAATACTTGGGTGGCGACGCTGGCGACCACTGGGATCATCCTGTCGGCGGCTTACGCGCTGTGGCTCTACCGCAAGGTCATTTTCGGCCCGCTGACCAAGGCGAGCCTGGCCACGATCAAGGATCTCGACTATCGGGAGATCGTCACGCTTGGGCCGTTGGTCGTCCTGACCATTCTGTTCGGCATCTACCCGAAGCCGGTGCTCGATCTATCGGCGGCTTCGGTGGCGCAACTGCTCGAAAACTACGACCGCGCCCTCGGCGCGGCGAAGACCGCCGCCTTACTGGCGCATTGATCACCGGCTGGAAGCCGAGCGATGACCGAGACCGTTGAAATTCCCGCGCTGCTGCCGGCCCTGCCGGAAATCGTGCTCGCGATCGGCGCCATGGTGCTGCTGATGGTCGGCGCGTTCCGCGGCGAGCAGACCGCCAAGGGCATCGAGGGCGCGGCAATCCTGCTGTTGGTGCTCACCGGCCTCATCGTTGTTTTGCTGCCCGCGGGTAAGCTCGTGACCTTCGGCGGCAGTTTCATCGTCGACGGCTTCGCCCGCTTCCTCAAACTGCTGGCGCTCGCCGGATCGGCGGCGGCGATCCTCATGTCTTCGAACTATCTCGCGCTCGAGAAGCGCGAAACGTTCGAATATTCGATCCTGATCCTGCTATCGACCACCGGCATGATGATGCTCATTTCGGCCGCCGACCTGATCGCGCTTTATCTCGGGCTCGAACTGATGAGCCTGGCGCTCTATGTGGTTGCGGCGATCGATCGCGATTCCGTGCGCTCGACCGAGGCTGGGCTGAAATATTTCGTGCTCGGCGCCTTGTCCTCCGGCATGCTGCTTTACGGTGCATCGCTGATCTACGGCTTCACCGGCACGGTGAGCTTCGCCGGCATCGCCAACGCCGCAAGCCAGGGGGGCGGAGGTACCGCGAGCCTGGGGCTGGTGTTCGGATTGGTCTTCCTGTTCGCCGGTTTCTGCTTCAAGGTTTCGGCGGTGCCGTTCCACATGTGGACGCCCGATGTCTACGAGGGCGCGCCGACGCCGATCACCGCCTTCTTCGCCGCCGCCCCCAAGGTCGCCGGCATCGCCATGTTCGTGCGCACGACCATCGTGGCGTTTCCCGGCATCTTGACCCAGTGGCAGCAGATCGTGGTCTTCGTCGCCATCGCCTCGATGGCGCTCGGCGCGTTCGCCGCCATCGGCCAAAAGAACATCAAGCGGCTGATGGCTTATTCGTCCATCGGCCACATGGGGTTCGCGCTCGTCGGGCTCGCCGCCGGGACGCAGCAGGGCGTTCACGGCGTGCTGGTGTATATGGCGATCTATGTCGCCATGACGCTTGGAGCCTTCGCCTGCATCCTGTCGATGCGACGCGACGGGCAGATGGTGGAACAGATCGCCGATCTCGCCGGCCTTGCCCGCACCAAGCCGACCATGGCGTTCTTCTTCGCCATGCTGTTGTTCTCGCTCGCGGGCGTTCCGCCGCTCGCGGGTTTCTTCGCCAAGTTCTACGTGTTTCTCGCGGCGATTCAGGCGGGGTTGTTCACGCTCGCCGTCATCGGCGTGGTCACGAGCGTGGTCGGCGCCTACTATTATCTCGCAATCGTCAAGACGATGTATTTCGACGAGCCGGCCAAGCCGTTCGAGCCGATGCCGTACGAGCTCAAGGCCGTGCTCGCGGTGACGGGCCTGTTCAATCTTCTGTTCTTCGTCTATCCGAGCCCGCTGATCGAGGCCGCGAATGCGGCGGCAAAGTCGCTGTTCTGAATGAAGCTTGACGCTGAATGAAACTCGAGCCCAGGGCGAGCACGGCGGGCGTGCGGCTCATCGCGCACGAGGTGCTCGGCTCGACCAATGCCGAGGCTTTGCAACTCGCGCGGCACGGCGAGCGCGGGCCGCTCTGGGTCACCGCCGAGCGGCAGAGCGCGGGCCGCGGCCGGCGTGGCCGCGCCTGGATATCGCCGCCCGGTAATCTCTACGCCAGCCTGTTGCTCACCGGACCGGCGGCCGCCGAGCATTGGCCGCAGCTGTCGTTCGTCGCGGCGCTTGCGATCCACGACGCCGTGGTGGAGGTCGCCGGCGATCTCAAGCCTTTGCTGGCGATCAAGTGGCCGAACGACCTCCTACTCGCGGGCGCCAAATTCGCCGGCATCCTGATCGAAGGGGAGGGCGACGTGAACGCGGTCGCCATCGGCATCGGCGTCAATTGCGCGCGTCACCCTGCGGACACCGAATTTCCCGCGACCGATCTCGCCGCTGCCGGCGTGCCGGTTGCGCCCAAGACGCTGTTTCTCGCGCTCTCGGTCAAGATGCTCGGACGCATCGCGCAATGGAATGCCGGCGAAGGCTTTTCGACCATCCGCGCCGACTGGCTTGCCCGCGCCAGCGGCGTGGGCGAAGGCGTGCGTGTACGGCTCGCTGAGCGCGAACTCGCCGGCTGTTTCGAGGCGCTCGACGAGGCTGGCGCGTTGGTGCTGCGTTTGGCCGACGGCAGTACTGCGACGATCGCCGCCGGCGATGTGTTCACGGCCGCGGCCTCTTCTCCCGACAAGGCTTCGGTGACGAACACCGCCGGCAATGGATCGCGGTCGATTTCGGGGTTGCTTTCGCTGACGACGCGCTGCCCGGCGTCGATCTCATCATGCCGGACATCCGCTATCTGGTGGAGGAGCGACGCAATGTTCTCGGCCTCATGCTCACCCACGCGCACGAGGATCATTTCGGCGCGCTGCTCGACCTGTGGCCGCGCCTCAAGCTGCCGGTCTATGCCACACCGTTTACCGCCGCGCTGCTGCAAGCCAAGCTGGAAGGCGAGCCCGGTGCGCCCGAGATCCCGGTGAACATCGTGCCGCTCGGCGGCCGATTCACGCTCGGACCATTCGATATCGAGCTCGTATCCATGGCCCATTCGATTCCCGAATCGAACGGCCTCATCATCCGCACGCCGCTCGGCAGCGTGCTTCACTCCGGCGATTGGAAGATCGATCCGACCCCGGTCATCGGTCCACCCACCGATGAAGCCAAGCTGCGCGCGCTCGGCAACGAGGGCTGCCTGGCGCTGATCGGCGACTCCACTAATGCGTTCCGCGAGGGGCGCTCTCCCTCCGAGGCCGACGTTGCGAAATCTCTCGCCGAGCTTGTCCGCAGCGCGCCGGCGCGGGTGGCCGTCACCACCTTCGCCTCCAACGTGGCGCGCATGCGCGCGGTGGCGCAGGCCGCGGCCACGTGCGAACGCGAGGTCGTCTTGGTCGGCCGCGCCATGGAGCGCATCGCGCAGGTCGCGCGGGAGACCGGCTATCTCGACGGCATCCCGGATTTCCGTTCGGTCGAGGTCTACGGCCACCTGCCGCCGGACAAGGTGCTCGCGCTCTGCACCGGCAGCCAGGGCGAGCCGCGCGCCGCGCTCTCCCGCATCGCCCAGGATGATCATCCTGAAGTGGCGTTTTCGCGCGGCGACCGCGTGATCTTTTCCTCGCGCGCCATTCCCGGCAACGAGAAGGCGGTCGCGCGGGTGATCAACGGCCTCGTCGACCAGGGCATCGAGGTCATCACTGATCGCACTCACCTCGTGCATGTCTCCGGGCACCCGCGCGTGGACGAGCTCAGGGACATGATCGGCTGGGTGCGGCCGCAAATCTTGATCCCGGTGCACGGCGAGGCTTTGCACATGGCCGAGCACGCCGAGGTCGCGCGGCGCGCCGGTGTCCCCAAGGTGGTTCTCTGCCGCGACGGCGAACTGCTGCGGCTCGCACCCGGCGACCCGACGAAGATCGATGAGGTGCCCGCCGGTCGGCTCTACAAAGACGGCTCGCTCGTCGTCAGCGCTGAGGAGCGCACCGTTGCCGATCGCCGCCGGCTTGGGTTTGCCGGGATGGTTTCGGTTGCGCTTGCCGTCAGCGGGCGCGGCGAGCTGATCTGCGATCCCCACGTGAGGCTGACCGGCATTCCCGAGGCCGATGCGCTGGGACACAGCATCGAGGACATCGCTTATGACGCGGCGGTCGAGGCCTTCGAGTCGATGCCGCGTGGGCGCCGGCGCGATCCCGAAGCCGTCGCCGAGGCGCTCCGGCAGGCGATCCGCGCCGCGCTCGCGGCCGCGTGGAACAAGAAGCCCGCCTGCCACGTGCACGTGCTCGAGGTGTGATCGGGCGCGCCGTAGGTGTGCCCTGGCGGCGGCCGACCAAGCCGGATATGGATGGATTGCTGGAGACGACCCATGATCGGACGGCTCAACCATGTGGCGATCGCGGTTCGCGACATCGCCAAGGCGGCGAATGTCTATCGCCAGACGCTCGGCGTCGAAGTTTCCGACCCGGTCCCGCAGCCCGAGCACGGCGTGACCACCGTTTTCATCGCGTTGCCCAACACCAAGATTGAACTGCTCGAGCCGCTCGGGGAGGCGTCTCCGATTGCAAAATTTCTCGACCGAAATCCCGATGGTGGCATTCACCACGTCTGCTACGAGGTCGACGATATCCGCGCCGCGCGTGACCGGCTCAAGGCGCAGGGTGCGCGCGTGCTCGGCGATGGCGAGGCGAAGATCGGCGCCCACGGCAAGCCGGTGTTGTTCCTGCACCCGAAGGATTTTTGCGGCACGCTGGTCGAAATCGAACAGGCGTGAGGGCGCCGGCGACACGGATCCTAGCGGACAAGCGGCGCGCCGCCATCGCGAGCGTCTGCCGCAGCGGTGCACAGCCAAACGAAGCCGATTGATGTCGCTGCCAACCTCGATCGCGATCTATTTCATCATCTGGTGGGTAGTGCTGTTCGCGGTGCTTCCCTGGGGCGTGCGCAGCCAACAGGAACAGGGGGCAATCGCGCCCGGCAGCGATCCCGGCGCGCCGGCGAGGCCCGCGCTCAGGCACAAGCTCGCTTGGACGACGATCATCGCGGGTATCGTGTTCGCGCTCTGGTATGTCGTCTACAGCTACCGGCTGGTCGCGCTCGACGATCTCGCCGCGCTGCTCGGAATTCCGCTGCGCTGACGGCGCGCCGCGTCCGGCGGACGAGGGCGCAATAAAAAATCGAGCAGGGCCGACAACCCTGCTCCCAAGACGCAAACTCGACTCGACGCTACGCTTACCGCTCGAATTTTATGTTGCCGATCGAGACGGCTGCGGCTTCACGCCGGCTTGTTCCTCCCACGACTTGGACCGCGCGGCCGATGGCGCCAGAATTGGCCAGCGTCCCTCGACCTCGCTTACTCGACGCTATCCGATCTCGCTTGGCTTGTCATCAAACTCAAATGCGGCTTGGCGATGTGAAATCGCCCCGCGCGCGCTGTTGCGGCGCGGCAATGGGGGGCCTAGCCGCAGCGCCCCAGGTGCAAAGTTTACTGGAAGGCTTTGATAGCCCTTGTCTTTTTGGCGGCGATCCGGTTTCACTCGACGGACCCGAAGGAAACGATTCTGCCAATCCTCTCATGCGCCTTTCCCGCTACTTCTTGCCCATTCTGCGCGAGACCCCGAAGGAAGCGGAGGTCGTCTCTCACCGGCTCATGTTGCGCGCGGGCCTCATCCGCCAAGAGGCTGCCGGGATCTACGCTTGGCTGCCGCTCGGCTTTCGCGTGCTCAAGAAGATCGAGCAGATCGTGCGCGAGGAGCAGGACCGCGCGGGTGCCATCGAGCTCTTGATGCCCACGCTGCAGCTTGCCGATCTTTGGCGCGAGAGCGGACGCTACGACGCCTACGGCCCGGAAATGTTGCGCATCAAGGATCGCCATGAACGCGACATGCTTTACGGGCCCACCAACGAGGAGATGATCACCGAAATCTTCCGCGCCTACATTCGCTCCTATCGCGAGTTGCCGAAGATCCTCTATCACATCCAGTGGAAATTCCGCGACGAGCAGCGGCCCCGTTTCGGGGTAATGCGCGGCCGCGAGTTCTTGATGAAAGACGCCTATTCCTTCGACATCGACGAGGCGGCCGCGCGAATTTCCTACAACAAAATGTTCGTCGCCTACCTGCGCACTTTTGCACGCATGGGGCTCAACGCAATCCCCATGGCGGCCGAAACCGGGCCCATCGGTGGAGATCTCTCGCACGAGTTCATCATTCTGGCGGAGACCGGCGAGTCCGGCGTTTTCTGCAACAGCGACGTGCTCCAGCTCCCCGTTCCCGGCGAGGATGTCGATTACGACGCAGACTTGACGCCGCACATCCGTCCGTGGACGAGCCTTTATGCCGCGACCGAGGACGTTCACGACCCGGCGCGCTTCGAGCGCGAAGTTCCGGTGGATAAGCGCTTGCACACCCGTGGCATCGAGGTCGGCCAGATCTTCTACTTCGGCACCAAATATTCCGAACCGATGAAAGCGGTGGTGACCGGCCCCGACGGGGTCGAACGGCCGATCCATGGCGGCTCCTACGGGGTCGGGGTATCGCGCCTGGTCGCCGCTATCATCGAGGCGTTCCACGACGAGGCCGGCATCAAATGGCCGGACGCGGTGGCGCCGTTCAAAGTCGCGATCCTCAATCTCAAGCAGGGCGGCGCCGACACCGACGCCGCCTGCGAGCGGCTTTACCGCGAGCTCACCGGCCAGGGAGTGGAAGTGCTCTACGACGATCTTGACCAGCGCCCGGGGGCGAAATTCGCCACCGCCGACCTGATCGGCATTCCCTGGCAGATCCTGGTCGGGCCGAAGGGGCTTGCTGAGGGCAAGGTCGAGGTCAAGAAGCGCGCCGACGGCCGCCGCGAGCTCATGAGCGAGGCCGATGCGAGTAGGCGGCTGGGCGCGATGAAAGCGGGGGCCGCCGGGATGCCGAGTCCGGCGGCAAGGGCCTGAAACGGCCAGAATCGTGTGAAATCGGGGGGCGGGGAAGAGATCGATGGACGAGCGGACCAGCACCCACCCCTTCGCCCCGTTCGAGTGGATGCTGTCGCTGCGCTATCTGCGGGCGCGGCGACAGGAGGGCTTCATCTCGGTCAATGCCGGATTTTCCTTCCTCGGCATCATGCTCGGGGTGGCCACCCTCATCATCGTGATGGCGGTGATGAACGGCTTCCGCAAGGAGCTGCTCGACAAAATTTTGGGCCTCAACGGCCACCTCCTGATCCAGCCGCTGGAGCAGCCACTGACCGACTGGGAGGCGGTGACCGAGCGCATCTCCAAGGTGCCCGGCGTCACGCTTGCCGCACCCATCGTGGAGGGCCAGGCGCTCGCCTCTTCGCCCTTTAACGCCTCCGGCGTGCTGGTGCGCGGTGTGCGCGCCGCCGATCTCGTCAGGCTTCCCTCCGTTGCCAACAACATTCGCCAAGGCACGCTTGAAGGCTTCGATGAAGGGCAGGGGGTCGCGATCGGCAGGAGGCTCGCCGATCAATTGTCGCTGCGGGCGGGCGACAGCGTGACGCTGGTTGCTCCGCGCGGAGCGGTGACGCCGATGGGGACGACGCCGCGCATCAAGCCGTATCGGATCGCCGCTGTGTTCGAAGTCGGCATGTCGGAGTACGACACCGCCTTCGTGTTCATGCCGCTCCCCGAGGCGCAAGCTTATTTCAACCGCGCCGGCGACGTCACCGCCATCGAGGTCTATGTCGACAACCCGGATCAGATCGACACTCACCGCAAGCTCATCACCGAGGCTGCCGGCCGGCCGATCTTCCTGATCGACTGGCGCCAGCGCAACGCCACCTTCTTCAATGCGCTGCAGGTCGAGCGCAACGTCATGTTCCTCATCCTGACCATCATCGTGATCGTGGCCGCCTTCAACATCACCTCCGGGTTGATCATGCTGGTGAAGGACAAGGGGCGCGATATCGGCATTTTGCGCACCATGGGGGTGACTCAAGGCGCGATCATGCGGGTATTCATGATGACCGGCGCCTCGGTCGGCGTGGTCGGCACGCTGGTCGGCTTCCTGCTGGCGCTGCTGGTGTGCCTCAACATCGAATCGATTCGCCGCTTCCTGTCGTGGATGACGAACACCGAATTGTTCTCGCCTGAGCTCTACTTCTTGTCGAAGTTGCCCGCCGACCTCGATGCCGGCGAGACCACGGCGGTGGTGGTGATGGCGCTGTCGCTGTCGCTGCTGGCGACGCTCTACCCGGCCTGGCGCGCCGCCCGCCTCGATCCGGTCGAAGCGCTGCGCTATGAGTGAGACCATGATCAGCGCCGAGAGGCGGCCGCCGACTGCTGTCGAGCCCGACGCGCAAGCGCTGCCGATTCTTTTCCTGCACGGGATCGATCGGCATTATCGCCAAGGCGACGTCACACTCGAAATCCTCAGAGGTGCCGAGCTCGCCATCTGGCCCGGCCAATCCGTTGCGCTGGTGGCGCCGTCCGGCGCCGGCAAGTCGACGCTTCTGCACGTCGCTGGTCTGCTCGAGCAACCCGACGCCGGCGAAGTCTATATCGATCAGATCGCGACATCCGTCCTCTCGGACGCGGAGCGCACGCGCATCCGCCGCATCGAGATCGGCTTCGTCTATCAGTTTCACCACTTGTTGATGGAATTTTCCGCCATCGAGAACGTGATCATCCCGCAGATGATCCGCGGTCTCTCGCGTCAGGAAGCGACGCAACGCGCGACCGATCTTCTCGGCTATCTCGGGCTCAAGGACCGCCTCAGCCACCGGCCGGCGGAACTCTCGGGCGGCGAGCAGCAGCGGGTCGCGATCGCGCGCGCGGTGGCCAACGCGCCGCGCCTCCTGCTCGCCGACGAGCCGACCGGAAATCTCGACCCGCGCACCTCCGAGCACGTCTTCTCCGCGCTCACCCAGCTGGTGCAAGCCTCGGGTCTGGCGGTCGTCGTCGCCACCCACAACATGGACATCGCGGCGCGCATGGACCGGCGCGTCACGCTCAAGGACGGGCTGGTGGTGGAACTGGATTGACGCAAGCGCCAAAGCGCGGTGCAGCCCGCTGAAATGAGCTTGGTCACGCGACTACGGGAGCTTGTCGTATTCGCGTCGGAAAGCCTCGTCCAAGATCTTGTCGGATCCCGGATCGAGGGATTTGACCCGGCAATTGTCGCAGGTGCCGACCAAGATGGTGACCCGGCACTGGATGTATCCCTTGTCGCTCCATTGCCGAAATGCCATTTCTTCCATGCGTTTGGTCACGCGCCCCCGTTTGCAGATTTCACAAATGGTGGGTGCGTCTCCGGTGGCCATCGCCCCATCCCCTCGCCCCTAACCCAGTCAGTCTGCGCGATATGTTTTGAGGGAATGTGTGAGCTACTTCACACTGGAAGAGAATTATCACCACACCGCACTACCTCCACTTGACTGCGAACATATCATGAACTATGTTCATGTCTTGTTCCTGTGCAGTGGGGAGTGGGAAATCATGGTGCGTGCCCTCGTCGAAGAAGCTGCCACGCTCGCGTCGCTGGCACTGTTTTTAGGCATGATTGCGATCTGGGCGCAGGTCATCGCTACGCTATGAAGCGGTCCGACCGCCGAGGCGCTTGAGGACAACGCCTCCGTCGCGACTAGCGGGCTGGGGATAAGCCGCATCTTTCGCGCTCGGAGTACGGCGGCCGCGGTGGACAGCGCCGGCCCCGCGCCCTCACATTCGCAGCATCGAGAATCGCGGGGTTGAATGCCCGGCTTCGTCCATTTGCACGTGCACTCGTCCTATTCGCTGCTCGAGGGCGCGTTGACGATCGCGCGGCTGTGCGAACTTGCCAAGGCTGACCGCCAACCCGCGCTCGCGCTCACCGACACCGACAACATGTTCGGCGCGCTCGAATTCTCCGACAAGATGGCGGCGGCGGGGATCCAGCCGATCGTAGGCTGTACGCTCGCGGTCGATTTCGCCGATCAAGACGCGCTCCCGCGCACGGGAAGCCCCCAGCAGCTCGAACAGCCGCGGATTGTTCTGCTGGCCGCGCGTGAGAACGGCTACCGCAGCCTGATGCGGCTCAACTCTCGCGCCTTTCTCGAAACGGCGCCCAACGAGTCGCCGCATGTGCGGCTCGCCTGGCTCGAGGGTGAGACCGAGGGATTGCTCGCGTTGACGGGAGGCCCGGGCGGGCCGCTAGACGCTGCAATCGTCGCCGGGCAGGGCCACCTCGCCGAACTTCGCTGCGAGGCGCTGGCGCGGCTGTTCGGCGACCGCCTGTATATCGAATTACAACGCCACGGCGGCAGCGCGGAACGCAGCGCCGAGCCGGCGTTGATTGCGCTGGCCTACGCGCGTGGGATTCCGCTCGTCGCCACCAACGAGCCGTTGTTTGCGCGCCAGGAGGATTACGAGGCGCATGACGCGCTCATCTGCATCGCGGAAGGGCGGCTGGTGGTGGAGACCGACCGGCGCCAGTTCACGCCCGAGCACCGGTTCAAGACGCGCGCGGAAATGGCCGCACTGTTTGCCGACCTGCCCGAGGCGGTTGCCTCGACGGTCGAAATCGCGCGGCGCTGCGCCTTTCGCCCACGGGTGCGGGCGCCGATCCTGCCGCGCTTCTCGGTCGGCGCGGACGGCGCGGCGGTCGACGAAGCCGCGGAATTACGCAAGCGCGCCGAGGCCGGGCTCGAACGTCGGATCAACGCCCATGGGACCGCGTCCGGCCGCACCGTCGAGGACTATCGCGAGCGCCTGGCCTTCGAGCTCAACGTGATCGAAGGCATGAAATATCCCGGCTATTTCCTGATCGTTTCCGACTTCATCCAATGGGCGAAGGCGCAGGGCATCCCGGTCGGGCCCGGGCGCGGCTCTGGCGCAGGCTCGCTCGTCGCCTACGCGCTCACTATCACCGACCTCGATCCCATTCGTTTCGGGCTCCTGTTCGAGCGCTTCCTCAATCCCGAGCGCGTCTCGATGCCCGATTTTGATATCGACTTCTGCCAGGATCGGCGCGACGAGGTCATCGGCTACGTGCAGGAGCGCTACGGCCGCGACCGCGTGGCGCAGATCATCACCTTCGGCACGTTGCAGGCGCGCGGCGTATTGCGCGACGTCGGCCGCGTGCTGCAGATGCCTTACGGTCAGGTCGACAAATTTTGCAAGCTCGTGCCGCAGCACCCGCTCAATCCCGTCACGCTCGCCCGGGCGATCGACGACGAGCCGCGCCTGCAGGCGGCGCGCGACAGTGACCCGGTGGTCGCGCGCGCCTTCAACATCGCGCAAAAGCTTGAAGGGCTTCACCGCCACGCCTCGACCCACGCCGCCGGCATCGTCATCGGCGAGCGGCCGCTGACCGAGATGGTGCCGCTCTACCGCGATCCCAAGTCCAACATGCCGGTGACCCAGTTCAACATGAAGTGGGTGGAGCAGGCGGGCTTGGTGAAGTTCGACTTTCTCGGCCTCAAGACGCTCACTGTGCTGGAAACGGCGGCGGCGCTGCTGCGCAAGCGCGCGGTCGAGATCGATCTCGCCGCAATCCCGCTCGATGACGAAAAAACCTACGCCATGCTCGCGCGTGCCGAGGCGGTCGGCATCTTCCAATTGGAAAGTCAAGGCATGCGGCGCGCCTTGCTCGACATGCGACCGGATCGCTTCGAGGACATCATCGCGCTGGTTGCGCTCTATCGTCCCGGCCCGATGGCCAACATCCCGACCTATTGTGCGCGCAAGCACCGCATGGAGGAGCCGGACTACATCCATCCCAAGCTCGAGCCGATCCTGCGCGAGACCTTCGGCGTCATCGTGTACCAGGAGCAGGTGATGCAAGCGGCTCAAATTCTCGCCGGCTACTCGCTCGGCGAAGCCGACCTGCTGCGTCGGGCGATGGGAAAGAAGATCCGGAGCGAGATGCAGCAGCAGCGCAGTCGATTCGTGTCCGGCTGCGTCGAGCGCGACATCGAGCGCGGGCAGGCCGAAGCGATCTTCGAATTGCTCGCACGCTTCGCCGATTACGGCTTCAACAAGAGCCACGCCGCCGCTTACGCACTGGTCGCCTATCAAACCGCATTCATGAAGGCGAACTATCCGGTGGAATTCCTCGCGGCTTCCATGACCCTCGACATGGGCAATACCGGCAAGCTTTCGGAGTTTCGTGTCGAGGCCGAGCGGCTGGGCGTGAAGGTCGAGTCGCCGTCGGTCAATCGTTCCGGCGTCGATTTCGAGGTCGAGGGCTCGACCATCCACTACGCACTGGCCGCGCTCAAAGGGGTCGGCCGTCAGGCAGTCGAAGCCATCGTCGAGGCACGCGGCGGGCGGCGGTTCGCCGATCTGTCCGATTTCGCCGCCTCCATCAATCCGCGCGCGGTGAACAAGCGCGTGCTGGAGAGTCTGGCCGCGGCCGGCGCCTTCGATGCGCTCGAAGGCAATCGTGCGCGGGTGTTTACGGCCGTGGATGCCATGCTCGCGAGCGCACAACGTACCTATGATGACGTGGTGGTTGGGCAGTCGGAACTGTTCGGCGGCGGCGCGGCGCACGCCCCGCTTGCAGTCGGCCAGATCGAGCCCTGGCTTCCGGCCGAGCGGCTGCAGAAGGAATTCGACGCCATCGGTTTCTTCCTCTCCGGCCACCCGCTCGACGATTATGCCGCCGCCCTCAAGCGCATGCGGGTGCAGTCGTGGGCGGAGTTTGCGCGCGCTGTGCGCGCGGGCGCCAGCGCCGGCCGCGTCGCCGGCACCGTGGTGGCGCGCACCGAACGGCGCACGCGCACCGGCAGCAAGATGGGCATCATCGAGCTCTCCGACCCCACCGGGCATTACGAAGCGGTCGTCTTCTCCGAGGGCCTGGCGCAATTCCGTGACCTGCTCGAGCCTGGCGCCGCGGTGCTGCTGACGCTCTCGGCGGAGCTGCAAGGCGACGACGTGCGCGCGCGCATCCAGATGGTCGAGCCGCTCGATCAGGCAGCGGCCAAGCTCGCCAAGGGGCTGCGCGTCTTCCTGCGCGACGAGCGGCCGATCGAGAGCGTCGCCAAACGCCTCGAAGGTCCGGCGTCAGGCCGCGCGGCGCTGGACAACGGCGAGGTTGCGCTGGTGCTGATGCTAGGCGAAGGCACCGAGGTCGAGGTGAAGCTTCCCGGCCGCTTCAAGGTCTCGCCCCAGATCGCCGGCGCCATCAAGGCGGTACCCGGAGTGGTGGCCGTCGAGGCGGTGTAATCCATGGCCGGCCGGGCTACCCTCGCGATGGACCGCTGAGGCAAGACGTCGTCGCGCTCGGGAGGAGACCATGAAAATCGTGAGCATATGGCTCGTCGCCACGCTGCCGCTCGTCGCCAGCTCCGCACATGCCGAGAGCGCTGCCGCGGTGCCACAGTTTGAAGTCGATGCGTTTTGGCCGAAGCCGTTGCCGAACAAATGGATTCTGGGACAAGTCTCCGGCATTGCGACCGACAGATATGACCGCATCTGGGTCGTGCACCGGCCGGCCTCGCTCACGCCACGCGAGCGTGCGGCCGAACAAAATCCACCTGAGGCCAAGTGCTGCGTCGCTGCGCCACCGGTGCTGGTATTCGATCAGTCCGGCAATCTGCTTCGCCACTGGGGCGGCCCTGGGGAAGGCTTCCAGTGGCCGCAGAGCGAACATGGAATTTTCATCGACGACAACGATTTCGTATGGCTCGCCGGCAACGGCAAGAACGACGGACAGCTCCTCAAATTCACCATGGACGGCAAACTCGTGCTGCAGATCGGCAAGCAAGGGGAGGGCAACGACAGCAATTCGACCGTGCGTCTCGGCTCGCCGGCGGATGTCGCGGTTGACGTCGCGGCGAAGGAGGTGTTCGCCGCGGACGGCTACGCCAACCGCCGCGTGGCGGTGTTCGATTCCGAGACCGGCAACTACAAGCGCCACTGGGGCGCCTACGGCAAACCGCCAAGCGACGAAAGAACTCCGCCCTACGATCCCGCAAAGGCGCCCTCGCAGCAGTTCGGCAACCCGGTGCATTGTATCCGCATCGACAAGGACGGCCTCGTCTACGTCTGCGATCGCACCAACAACCGCCTGCAGATGTTCCGCAAGGATGGCACTTTCGTCGCCGAGCACGTCTACGAGAAGGCAACGCGCGGCACGGGCTCGGTCTACGACCTCGTTTTCTCACCCGACCGGGATCAAAAATTCATCTACATGATCGATGGCATGAACGGCGAGGTGCGCATCGTCGACCGCGCCTCGAAGGAGACGCTCGGCCGCTTCGGCCGGCCGGGGCGGCAGATCGGCCAGTTCACGGCGCTGCATAACATCGCCGTCGACCGCCAAGGAAACATCTTCACGTCGGAGGTCAATACCGGGCAGCGCGTGCAGAAATTTCGCCGGATCGACATGCAGAACTAGGGGCAAAGCCAGGCGGCTTCGTCGTCGGTCGATCCTTGCATCAGCCGATTCATGCCTATATAAGCCTCGTCATCTCACACGCGGACCTTGGCTTCACGGCCGTCCGGTGGCTCGTTCCGACCGCAAGGTAAGGAGGAGCTCACAGGTCCGCGGCGGCTCAACCGGAGAATAAACGATGTCGCTTCCGGACTTCTCCATGCGCCAGCTGTTGGAGGCTGGCGTCCACTTCGGCCATCAAGCCCACCGCTGGAACCCGAAGATGTCGGAATACATCTTCGGCGCCCGCAACAATATCCACATCATCGACCTCGCCCAATCCGTGCCGATGTTGCACCGCGCGCTACAGGCGGTGAGCGACACGGTCGCCAATGGCGGGCGCATCCTGTTCGTCGGCACCAAGCGCCAGGCGCAGGATGCCATCGCCGAGGCGGCCAAGAGGTCGGCGCAGTACTACGTCAATTCGCGCTGGCTCGGCGGCACGCTCACCAATTGGAAGACCATCTCGCAATCGATCTCGCGGCTGCGCAAGCTCGATGAGATGCTCTCCTCGGGCGCCTCCCAAGGCTACACCAAGAAGGAGCGGCTCACGCTCCAGCGCGAGCGCGACAAGCTCGACCGCTCGCTCGGCGGCATCAAGGATATGGGCGGCCTACCCGACCTCCTGTTCGTGATCGATACCAACAAGGAGGATATCGCTATCAAGGAGGCTCGGCGCCTCGGTCTGCCGGTTGCCGCCGTCGTCGATACCAATTGCGATCCCGACGGCATCACTTATGTGGTGCCCGGCAATGACGACGCCAGCCGTGCCATTACGCTCTATTGCGATCTCATAGCGAAGGCCGCCATCGATGGCATTTCGCGAGCCCAAGGCGAACTCGGGATCGATACTGGGGCGGCGGCCGAACCGATTGCGGACGAGCTGCCGCCGTCCCCCGAAGCACCGAGCTACGAAGTGCTTTCAGGTCCGCGTGGCGTCGCCGACGATCTCAAGAAGCTCCACCATGTCTCGCCGGCGATCGAAAAGAAGCTTAACGATCTCGGGATCTTCCACTATTGGCAGATCGCGGGACTCGGGCCCGTCGCCGCCCACACGATCGGTGAGGAGGTGGGACTTCCCGGCCGCGTGGAAGGCTGGATTACGCAGGCGAAAGAGTTGACCTCAGAGTAGCAGCGTCATGCCCGCTGGGTTTTGGGCATCCATGCGCTCGGCCACCCGAACGAGAGACGTGGAACGCCGGACCCCGGCCGCGTGCGAGCGAAGTGCCGCGTGACAAGCCCCGCCGGGAGGAACAGAGGAATCACAGCCATGACCAACATCACGGCGCAAATGGTGAAGGAGCTGCGCGAACGCACCGGCGCAGGCATGATGGACTGCAAGGGGGCGCTGACCGAAACCGGCGGCGAGATGGAGCAGGCCGTCGATTTGCTGCGCAAGCGCGGGCTCGCCAAGGCCGCCAAGAAGGCCGGCCGCATCGCCGCCGAGGGCCTCATCGGACTCGCCGTCGAAGGTTCACAGGGCGTCCTGGTCGAGGTCAATTCCGAGACCGATTTCGTCGCCCGCAACGAGTTGTTCCAGGGGCTCGTGAAGATGATCGCGAACGTCGCGCTGACCCTCGGTGGCGACGTCGAGAAGATCAAGGCGGCGAAAGTGGGCGAAATCACCGTCGCCGAGGCCATTGCTGACACCATCGCCAAAATCGGTGAGAACATGTCGCTGCGACGGGCGTCCTCCTTGTCGGTCGCAAACGGCGTCATCGGCAGCTACGTGCACAATTCCGTCGACGAAGGCCTCGGCAAGATCGGAGTCATTGTGGCGCTGGAATCGACCGGCACGGGCGACGAGCTCAAGCGTTTCGGTCGAATGCTTGCGATGCATGTCGCGGCCTCCAATCCGCAGGCGGTCGATCCCTCCGGCCTCGACCCGGATGTCGTCCGGCGGGAGAAGGAGGTACTTGCCGACAAGTACAAGGCGCAGGGAAAACCTGCGAATGTGATCGACAAGATCGTCGAATCAGGGCTCAAGACCTTCTACAAGGAGGTGTGCCTGGTCGATCAAGCCTTCATCCACGATCCGGACAAGAGCGTTTCCCAGGCGATCAAGGACGCGGAGGGCAAGGTCGGCGCGCCGATCAAGGTGACGGGGTTTGTGCGCTACGTGCTCGGCGAAGGCATCGACCGGCCGAATGATGATTTCGGGGGCGATGTCGCGGCCTTGATCAAACCGAACTGAGTCGTCCAAGCGGTATTGAGCGTTCGACCCGGGCGATAGCCGTGTGGAGCCGCTCGCGCCGGCGGCAAAGCGCAGGAGTGCCATGGCAAAATCCGTCTACCGGCGCGTCGTGGTGAAGGTTTCCGGCGAGGCTCTCATGGGCCCCGACAGCTTCGGCATCCATCAGCCGACGTTGGAACGGATCGCGGCCGATCTGACGGCCTCCCAGCAGCTGGGCGTGGCGATTGCCGTTGTGGTCGGGGGTGGCAATATCTTTCGCGGCGTGAACGTGTCGGAGAAAGGCGTTGCGCGTGCGACCGGCGACATGATGGGCATGCTCGCGACCGTCATGAATGCGCTGGCGCTGGAAAGCGCGATCGAAAAGGCGGGACTGTCGGCTCGCACCATGTCGGCGCTCACCATGCCCGAGGTCTGCGAGGCTTATGAGCGCGGGCGTGCGCTACGCCATCTCGAGCAGGGGCGGGTGGTCCTGCTCGCGGGGGGGACCGGCAATCCGTTCTTCACCACCGATACCACCGCCGTGCTGCGGGCGGCCGAAATCGGCGCCGAGGCGGTGCTCAAAGCCACCAATGTCGACGGAGTCTACAGCGCCGATCCGAAGAAGGATAAGAACGCCGCGCGCTATGACCGGTTGAGCCACCAGGAGGCGATCGAGCGCAACCTCAAAGTGATGGATACGACCGCCTTCGCGCTTGCCCGGGAGAATCGTATGCCTATCATCGTATTCTCGATCCGCGAAAAGGGAGCGATCGCGGCGGTGTTGCGCGGAAAAGGGCGCGCCACCGTCGTCGGCACGTGAGGCGCTGTCGCCCATCGCGTCGCAGAAAACGCTCTATGGAGGATCGACTAACTTATTCGAGGGATCGCCATGGCAAACCCGACGCATGACATCAGCGAGCTCAGGCGCCGCATGCAAGGTGCAATCCAGCTGCTGAAGCAGGAGTTGGGCGGGCTGCGCACCGGCCGCGCCTCGGCAAGCCTGCTCGAGCCGGTGCAGGTCGAAGCTTACGGCACACACATGCCGCTCAACCAAGTCGCCACAGTGAGCGTGCCCGAGCCCCGGCTCATTTCCGTACTGGTGTGGGACAAATCGATGGTCCATGCCGTCGAAAAAGCTATTGCCGCCTCCAATCTTGGGCTTACTCCTTCAACCGAAGGTCAAGTGTTGCGGCTGCGTATCCCTGAACTCAACGAGGAGCGGCGTAGGGACTTGGTCAAGGTTGCGCACAAATACGCCGAGGCGGCGAGGGTCGCCGTGCGGCACGTGCGGCGTGACGGCCTTGACGTGCTCAAGAGGCTCGAAAAGGATCACAAGATCAGCGAAGACGATGGCAAGCGGTCGTCCGAGCAAGTGCAGAAGGCGACGGATGAAGCGATCGCCGAGGTCGACAAGATGTTGGCGACCAAGGAAAGGGAAATCCTCACGGTGTGAGGTTATTGGAGCGCGATGGCGAAGACCGAGCCGTTGCCCACTGCCGAGATCGGCGATTTCGCCGTGCCGCGGCACGTTGCCATCATCATGGACGGCAACGGGCGTTGGGCGGCGGCGCGCGGACTGCCGCGCGGGGAAGGTCATCGCCGCGGTGTCGAGGCGCTGCGCCGTACCGTGCGCGCCGCCGGCGATCTCGGCATCGATTTTCTCACGATCTTTTCGTTCAGCGCCGAGAACTGGTCGCGCCCGCCCGCCGAAATCCGCGAACTGATGGGGCTGTTGCGCCGCTTCGTTCGTCATGATCTCGCCGATCTCCACCGCCGTGGCGTGCGGGTGCGCGTCATCGGCGAGCGCGAGGGTCTCGACCCCGACATCCGACGGCTACTGGACGAGGCCGAGGAGTTGACCAAGGACAACAACAGGCTCGTCCTCGTCGTCGCCTTCAATTACGGAGCCCGCCAGGAAATCGCGCGCGCCGCTCGCCGCATGGCGGCCGCCGTCGCGGCCGGGAAGCTGGCGGTCAGCGCTGTGACGGCTGACAGCCTTGCGAGCTATCTCGACGTGCCCGATTTGCCCGATCCCGATCTCATCATCCGCACCAGCGGTGAGCAACGGCTCTCCAATTTCCTGCTGTGGCAAGCGGCCTACAGCGAACTCGTGTTCGTGCCGACGTATTGGCCGGATTTCGACCGGGCGGCACTCGAAAGCGCGATCGCCGAGTATCGTCGGCGCGAACGTCGATTCGGCGGCCTCGCCGCGCGCACCGGATCGTGATCCGTGGCAGGCGCGGACCATCCATTGCGCGCCTCTTGGCCTCGCGGCAGCGAACTTGCGTTGCGCATAGGCTCGGCGTTGGTGCTTGCGCCGTTGGCGGTCGGCGCCGCCTATGTCGGCGACTGGCCGTTTGCCCTGTTTTGGGGCGTCGCGGCGATGGGAGTGTTGTGGGAGTGGACCTCGATGGTGGCACGAGCCGACCAGCGGTCCGTGCTCGGGGCCGGCGGGGCGGCGCTTGCCTTGGCGGTCGCGCTTGCGGTCACCGGACATCTCTTGGCGGCGGTCATCGTGCTAGCCATGGGAGCGATGGGCGCGGCGTCGCTGGCGCTCGGCGAACGACGCATATGGGTCGCTGGCGGCGTTCCCTATGCCGGTGCGCTGGCGCTAGCGCCGATTGTGCTGCGCTCCGACGACGAGTATGGCTTTCTCGCCCTGGTTTTTCTGTTCGTGATCGTGTGGACGACCGACGTTGGCGCCTATTTCGTGGGCCGCGCGGTCGGCGGTCCTAAGCTTATGCCGCAGGTGAGCCCGAACAAAACCTGGGCCGGGGCGCTCGGAGGCATGGGAGCGGCCGTCATTGTGGCGGTGGCTGTGGCTAAGACGGTGGCTCTGACGAACTTGTTCGCCGTCGCCATGCTAGCCGTCGTCCTGTCGGTCTGCGCCCAGGGTGGCGATCTATTCGAGTCGGTCCTCAAGCGCAGGTTCGGTGCCAAGGATTCGAGCCGCCTGATCCCGGGCCATGGCGGGCTGATGGACCGCCTCGACGGTTTCGTGACGGCCAGTGTCGCGGCTGTGCTCATCGGATTGGTGCGCGGCGGCTTCGATGCCCCGGGCCGTGGTTTGTTCGTGTGGTGAGTCGATGAAGGCCGACCCCTTGCCTGCTGCATGGAGCGGTTCGTCCACGGTGGAACGCACTGTGACGCTGCTTGGCGCTACCGGCTCGATCGGCGCGAGCACCGTCGACCTGCTTAAGCGCGAGCGCAAACGCTTTCGCGTCGAGGCGGTATGCGCCAACAAGAGCGCGGCTGCGCTCGCGGCGCTGGCGCGCGAGTTGGGCGCGCGCTTTGCCGCCGTCGGCGATCCCGCGGCTTACGGCGAACTCAAGGCGGCACTCGCTGGAACCGGGATCGAGGTGGCCGCCGGCGAAAGCGGTTTGGTCGAAGCGGCCGAGCGACCGGCCGAGTGGGTGATCGGTGCGATTACCGGCGCTGCCGGCCTCAAGCCGACGCTCGCCGCAGCCGAACGCGGCGCGATCATCGCGCTCGCCAACAAGGAAACGCTGGTGTGCGCCGGCGGTCTGTTCATGCGTCGCGCGGCGGCGTCAGGTGCGACCGTGTTGCCGGTCGATTCCGAACACAACGCGCTGTTTCAGGCCATGAGCGGAAGTCGCCGCGAGGATGTGCGCCGGGTGATTCTGACCGCCTCCGGAGGGCCATTCCGTGCCGCGCCCGCGGAGGTCGTGAAGGCTGCGACCGTCGAGCAGGCGCTCAAGCATCCCAATTGGTCGATGGGGGCGAAGGTCACAATCGATTCGGCAACATTGATGAACAAAGGCTTGGAACTCATTGAAGCGCATCATCTTTTCGCCCTTGCCTCGGAGCAGATCGACGTCCTGGTTCATCCGCAATCCATCGTTCATAGCCTGGTCGAATTTTGCGATGGGTCCCTCATCGCGCAGCTGGGGAGCCCGGACATGCGCATCCCAATTGCCTATTGCCTCGCTTGGCCCGAGCGCATCGCGGGGCCGGCCCCGCGTCTCGATCTCGCACGTGCCGCGACTTTGACCTTCGAAGAGCCTGACCTTGGCCGTTTTCCGGCATTGGGGCTTGCCCGGCGCGCACTCGAGGCGGGCGGGGCGGCGCCCACCGTGCTCAACGCTGCCAACGAGGTGGCAGTGGGAGAATTTCTCGCGCGGCGGCTGAATTTTGCCGGGATATCGGCCCTGGTCGAGGCAACCCTTGAGGCGGCACTATCCCGAAATTGGACCGCCGAGCCGGAAAGCGTCGACGAGGCACTATCTGTTGACCATAATGCGAGATTGTTAGCACGCGCTCTCTTGCCCGAAATTGCCGCAAAGGCACCCTAGGAAGTCAGGTTCGGGCGCTGACTCGGAGCAGGCGGGGACAAGGCCTCATGAGTTTCGATTTTCTATCTGGAATCAATACGCTGGGGGGCGGCCTGCTCGGCTATCTCATTCCCTTCCTGTTCGTCTTGACGTTGGTGGTGTTCTTCCACGAGCTCGGCCATTTCCTGGTCGCCCGCAGGTGTGGGGTCAGGGTACTGGTTTTCTCAATTGGGTTCGGCCCTGAGCTTTTTGGCTTCAACGACCGCCACGGCACGCGCTGGAAACTCTCGGCGATTCCACTTGGCGGTTATGTGAAATTCTTCGGCGACGAGAATGCGGCGAGTGTCCCGGATGCAGCCGCGCTTGCCGCAATGACCGACGAGGAGCGCCGCGACAGCTTCGTTCATCAGTCGGTCGCCCGCAGGGCCGCGGTCGTGGTGGCGGGGCCGGTGGCGAATTTCTTACTCGCCATCGTAATTTTTGCCGCTCTCTTCATGGTCTTTGGCAAGCCGAGCACATCGCCCCGGGTCGACGCGGTCCAGCCCGGCAGCGCCGCGGAGGCGGCCGGATTTCAGCCGAGCGACCTAGTTCTCACCATCGACGGACGGCCGGTCGATAGCTTCCCCGACATGCAGCAGATCGTCAGCACCAGCGCGGGCGAGACGCTGGTCTTCGAGGTCGACCGCGGTGGCGTGAAGGTCACGCTCAAAGCAACTCCCGCACTCAAGGAATCCAAGGACCGTTTCGGCAACGTGCATCGCATCGGCGTCCTCGGCATCACCCGCTCGCCATCGCCGGACGACACGCACTTCCAGCCGGTCGGGCCGCTCAAAGCGCTTGAGCTTGGCGTGCAAAGGACGTGGTTTGTGGTCGAGCGGACGCTGTCCTATATCGGCGGCGTCATTTCCGGTCGCGAGGCCGCCGATCAACTCGGAGGGCCGATTCGCATAGCCCAAGTCTCCGGGCAGGTCGCAAGCGAAGGACTGCCGTCGTTGTTCAGCCTCACGGCGGTGCTGTCGGTCTCAATCGGCTTGCTCAATCTGTTTCCTGTGCCTCTGCTCGATGGCGGTCATCTGTTGTACTACGCGATCGAAGCAGTGAGGGGAAAACCGCTGTCGGATCGGGCTCAGGAGGTGGGATTTCGGATCGGGCTCGCGATAGTTGTAATGCTGATGATCTTTGCAACCTACAATGATCTTCTCCATCTCGCCGCCCAATGGACGGCGTCGTAGGAAGGTCGCAACGTTCGGGGTGTAAAAGGGGAAAAGGCTGGGAAAGGACTTGGTTGCACGATGGAAACCTGTACAAGCGGCACTGTTGGTACAGGCGTTCTGGGGATAGCGACGACCTTTCTCGTGGGTACCTGAGTTTTCAGGGTGCCCAAAAGGGGACGACAAAGGGCGCGTGGGGCATGAAATTTCGTAACTGGCTCGTTCGAGGACTTGGCGTCGCCTGCCTTGTCCTGGGAGGGATTTTATTAAGTGGTGGCGTCGTGTCGCTCACGGCACGCTCTGCCTATGCCCAAACGGTCAGTTCCATCATTGTTCAAGGCAACCAGCGGGTCGAGGCTGACACTATCCGCTCCTACTTCCGGCCAGGACCGAACGGCCAGCTTGACGCTTTCCAAATCGATGAAGGCGTCAAGGCGCTTATTTCCACCGGTCTGTTCCAGGATGTTCGACCGACGATCCAGGGCGGACGGCTGACCATCACGGTCGTCGAAAATCCGGTCATCAACCGCATTGCCTTCGAGGGCAACAAGAAGGTCAAGGACGATCAGCTCAAGTCCGAAATCCAATCGAAGGAGCGCGGCACGCTCTCTCGTCCCGTTGTGCAGGCCGATACCGCGCGCATCGTAGAACTCTACCGCCGCAGCGGCCGCTTCGACGTCCGCGTAGACCCCAAAATCATCGAGCTCCCCAGCAACCGCGTCGACCTCGTCTTCGAAATCACCGAGGGTGTAAAGACCGGCGTCAAGGCGATCGACTTCATCGGCAATCGCGCCTATTCATCCTACCGCCTCAAGGAAGAGATCAAGACATCCGAAACCAGACCATTTCTCGCATTTCTGCAGACGGGCGATATCTACGATCCGGACCGGATCGAAGCGGATCGCGAGTTGTTGCGCCGGTTTTATCTCAAGCACGGCTACATCGACGTGCGGATCATCTCCGCGGTCGGAGAATACGATCCGGATCGGAGAGGTTTCGTAATCAACTTCACCATCGAGGAGGGCGAGCAATACCGCGTCGGTACGGTCGACGTTCAGTCGACCATCCGGTCGCTCGATCCGTCTTTGCTCAGAGTGAAGGTGCGGGCTTACCCCGGCGACGTCTACAATGCCGAGGCGGTCGAGAAGACCGTCGAGGACATGACCATCGAAGCCTCGAGACAAGGTTTTGCCTTCGCGACAGTGCGCCCAAGCGCGACGCGCGACGCACAAACGCGGACGGTCAATCTCCTCTTCACCGTCTCGGAGGGACAACGCGTCTACATCGAACGAATCAATATCCGCGGCAATACCCGTACGCGCGACTACGTGATCCGACGCGAATTCGACGTTGCGGAGGGTGACGCCTACAATCGCGCGCTCATCAATCGGGCCGAGCGGCGCTTGAAGAACCTCTCATATTTCAAGACCGTCAAGATAACGACCGAACCCGGCTCGGCTCCCGATCGAGTCATTCTCAACGTCGACCTCGAAGAGCAGTCGACCGGCGAGTTCTCCGTCTCCGGCGGCTATTCGACCGCCGACGGATTCCTGGCAGAGGTCAGCGTCTCGGAGCGCAACCTGCTGGGACGCGGTTTGTTCGGAAAGATCGCGGTGCAATACGGCCAGTATACGAAGGGTGCCACGGTGTCGTACGTGGATCCTTACTTCCTCGGTTATCGGGTGGCATGGGGCGTCGACGTATTCTACAAGCAACAGCTGCCGACGAGCTACGTGTCGTACGAGACCGACACGGTCGGCGCCAGCACCAGGCTCGGCTTTACGCTGCGCGAGGATCTTGCTCTGCAGCTGCGCTACTCGATCTATCAGCAGAAAATTCAGTTGTCGCCCAATTTGACCAATTGTAACAACATCAATCCGGATTTCGTGAACACCTTCCCGACCCCGGACAAGATAGGTACGACGCCGGCGCTCACTCCTCCAGACGGAAATCTCTTCGCCAACTGCTACGCGGACGGCGAGGCGTCACTCGCCGTGAAAAGCGCCGTGGCGAACGGCCCGGTTCTCACCTCGTTGGTCGGTTACACGCTCACTCACAATACGCTCGACAACAACAAGAATCCGACCGCGGGACTGTTGGCCGAGTTCAGGCAGGATTTTGCCGGCGTTGGCGGCGACGTCAAGTTCGTGCGCACGACGGCAGACCTCTACACCTATCGCGAAGTGCTCCCCGACATTATCGGCCTGATGCATCTGCAAGGGGGGCAGGTCGCATCGTGGGGCGGCAGCGGGCTACGGATGCTCGACGAGTTTCAGATGGGCCCCAATCTGGTGCGCGGATTTGCGCCAGCGGGAATCGGGCCGCGCGATCTGACGCAGTTTCCGTTCACCGGCGTTTTAGGGGATGCGCTCGGCGGCTCGTACTATTGGGGCGCTAGTCTTGAGTTTCGGACGCCGCTCTACTTCCTACCCAAGGATGCGGGGATCAAGGTTGCCGCCTTCGCCGACGCCGGCTCGCTCTGGAATTATCAGGGCCCGACGACATTCCCCGCGACCGGGGAGGTGATTTCGGGCAACTTCTGTCCGACCTTCGGTCCGGGCATCCCCAATTCGGTGCCGTGTCCGGTGGACAACGCCATGCATATACGTAGCTCGGTGGGCGTGGGAATAATTTGGGAATCACCATTCGGGCCGCTGCGATTCGATTATTCGTTCCCGCTCACCAAGGAACCCTACGACCGGGTACAGCAATTCCGGTTCGGCGGCGGGACGACATTCTGACCCGCCGGCGCGGGGATGATCGGCACGGGCATGACCGAGCCCTTTTTCTTCAATCGGGGACGCGGGCTGAGCGTGCGCGAGATCGCGGCGCTCACCGGCGCGAAGCCGCGGCCCGGCGCCGACCTTGATCGCCGCATTACCGGTATTGCAGCGCTCGATCAGGCCGCCCCTACCGATCTCGCATTTCTCGAGAAGGCGAGATATGCGCCTCAATTGTCCGTCAGCAGTGCCGGCGCCTGCTTGACGACGGAACGCTACTCCGGCCGCGCGCCCGTACATATCAGCGTGCTGTGCGTCGGCGAACCGTATCGCGCTTTCGTCGAGGTAGCGCGGACCCTGTTTCCGGACGCGTTGCGACCGTCTTCCTTGTTCGAGGCGAGCGGTGTGGCGGTTGGGGCCTTAGTCCACCCGACCGTGCGCATGGAAAGCGGCGTAACCGTGGATCCCGGGGCTGTCATCGGTCCGCGTGCCGAAATCGGAAGCGGCACGGTGATCAACGCGGGCGCCGCGATCGGGCCCAATGTGCGCATCGGCCGCCAGTGCACGATTGGAGCCAACGCCTCGATCACCAATAGCTTGATCGGCGATCGTGTGGTCGTGCACCCCGGCTGCGCCATCGGCCAGGACGGATTCGGCTATGTGATGGGAGCAACCGGTCACCGCAAAGTCCTGCAGGTGGGCCGGGTTATCGTTCAGGACGATGTGGAGATTGGCGCCGGGACCACCATCGATCGTGGCGCCAATCGCGACACCGTGATCGGCGAAGGTACCAAGATCGACAACCTGGTGCAGATCGGACACAATGTGAGGATCGGCCGCCACTGCATCATCGTCGCGCAATGCGGCATCTCGGGCAGCGTCGTCATCGAGGATCGCGTCATCCTGGCCGGACAGGTTGGGCTTGCGGATAATGTGACGATCGGCGAGGGGGCAATCATCGGGGCCAGGAGTGGGGTCATGTCCGACGTGCCGGCAGGCGAAAAGTGGTTCGGCTATCCGGCGATGCGCGGTCGCGAGTTTCTGCGCAGCATGATGACGTTGCGCCAGTGGGTGGGCGAAAACGATGCCGCGGGCGACGGCGATGCTCAGGACGCCTCCAGACAAGGCGGCCGCGATGACCGACGAAGGCGGAGCCGATGAACAAGGCGGCGACCACCACCCTCGAGGCAGCCGATATTGCAGCCATCCTTAAAGCGCTACCGCATCGCTATCCGTTTTTGATGGTCGATCGCATCATCGACATGCAAGGTGATGAAGCCGCCATCGGACTCAAGAACGTCACCGTCAATGAGCCGCAGTTCCTCGGGCACTTCCCCGGCAATCCAGTCTTTCCCGGCGTGCTGCTGATCGAGGGCATGGCGCAGACGGCCGGTGCGATCTGCGTGCTGTCGCAGATGGGCGGCGACCATCCAAGGCACGTCTATTTCCTCACCATCGACAAAGCGAAGTTCCGCAAGCCGGTAGTCCCGGGCGACACGATCGAATACCACGTCAGAAAGATCGCTCGGAAAAAGAACATGTGGTGGTTTCGCGGCGAGGCGAAGGTCGCCGGACACACGGTCGCCGAGGCCGAAGTCGGCGCCATGGTGGCGTGAGGTCGGCGATGGCCGCGATCGATCCAACCGCCCGGATCGAACCGGGGGCGGTGATCGGACAAGACGTGTCGATCGGGCCGTATTGCGTCATCGGCCCCCATGTTAAAATTGGCGATGGTTGCAGGCTCTTGGCCCACGTTCACGTCGCTGGCCACACCACGATCGGCCCGCGCACCGTGCTCTACCCATTCGTTTCGCTCGGCACTCCGCCGCAATCCGTCAAGTACCGCGGTGGTCCGACCCGACTCGTGATCGGCGCCGATTGCGATATCCGCGAAGGCGTCACCGTGAACACCGGGACGGAGGACGATCGCGGCATCACTGAAGTCGGGGACCGCTGTTGGCTGATGGTGGGATCTCACATCGGCCATGATTGCAAGGTCGGCAGCGATGTGATCTTCGCCAACAACGTGGTGCTTGGTGGCCACGTGACGATCGGTGACTTCGCCGTGTTCGGCGGTCAGGCAGCTGTGCGGCAATTCGTGCGCGTCGGCGAAGGCGCGATGGTGGTGGGCCTGAGCGGCGTGCGCGCCGATGTCATCCCGTTTGGCCTCGTGCAGGGTCCGCTTGCCGATCTGATCGGTCTCAATGTCGTCGGCATGCGTCGGCGCGGCTCGAGCAAGGCTGATATCCATCGGCTGCGGCAAGCCTATGAGGCGATGTTTTTCGGCGCCGGAACATTTCGCCAGCGGCTCGACCAGGTTGCCGCGCAAAGCAGCGGCGACCCACTCGTCGCCAAGGTGATCGCCTTCATCCGTGCCGGCTCACGACCGCTGACTATGGCCATTCGTCGGGCGTCGGTTGACGAGGAAGCATGAGCCAGGCGGCAACCGCACACACGGCAGACGACGGGCCGCTAGCGATTATCTGCGGCGGCGGAAGCCTGCCGTTTGCGGTCGCCGATGCCGTGGGCAAGCGCGGGCGCCGCGTGGTGCTTTTCGCCATTCGCGGCTGGGCGGATCCGCAACGTGTCGCAAGCTACCGGCATCACTGGGCCGCCGTCGGCCAATTCGGCTGGTTTTGTCGGCTTGCCCGCCAGGAGGGCTGCCGCGACGTGGTTTTCATCGGCTCGATGGTGCGGCCCGCGATCTGGCACATCCGGCCGGATTTCAAGACGCTTCGGCTGCTGCCGCGAATCTACGGCATCTTCCGCGGCGGCGATGATCATCTGCTCAAAGGCGTCGCGGCGATCTTCGAAGAGCACGGCTTTCACCTCTTGGGAGCGCACGCGGTCGCGCCGGAAATCCTGATGCCGGAAGGAACCCTCGGGCGCGAGCGCCCCGGCGAGCGAGACCGTTCCGACATTGCAAAGGGGCTCGCTCTGCTCAATGCATCCAGTCCGTTCGACGTCGGCCAAGCGGTGGTCGTGGCCGATGCGCGTGTGCTCGCGGTCGAGGCCGCGGAAGGGACCGACCGAATGCTCGCGCGCATCGTGGAACTTCGTCAGAGTGGGCGGATCGCCGTGGCCTCGGGACGGGGCGTGTTGGTCAAGGCGGCAAAGCGTGGCCAGGATCGGCGGGTCGATTTGCCGTCGATCGGCCCGCAGACGGTGGAAGGCGCGGCGCGAGCTGGGCTAGCCGGCATTGCCGTGGTCGCCGGTAGCACGATTGTCGCCGAGCCCGAGCGCATCAGCGCGACCGCGGACCGCGAGCGACTGTTTGTCCTCGGTGTACGAGACCAGACGGCCGAACAATGAGCGCGCCAGCGCCCCCCACGCGCCCCTCCGAAATCGTCGATGTCTTTCTCGTCGCCGGCGAAGAGTCGGGTGATCGGCTCGGTGCCGCACTGATGCGGGCGCTGCGGGAGCGCACCGGCGGGCAGGTGCGTTTTGCCGGGGTCGGGGGCCGGGAGATGGCGGCGGAAGGGGTCGCAAGCCTCTATCCGATTGCGGATCTTCCGATCATTGGGTTTAGCGCTATCCCGCGGCGGCTTCCGAAAATCCTGCGGCTCATGCGCTTGACCGTTAAGGCGGTGGTGGCCAAGCGCCCGCACGTGCTCGTCGTCATCGACAGTCCGGGCTTCACGCAAAGGATCGCGCGGCGGGTGCGCGCCGCCGATCCGACAATCGCAATTGTCCAATATGTCTCGCCCTCGGTCTGGGCCTGGCGGCCGGGGCGCGCCCGGGCGATGCGGGCCTATATCGATCACGTTTTGGCGCTATTGCCGTTTGAGCCTGCGGTCCACCAGCGCCTGCGCGGCCCGCCCTGCACCTATGTCGGCCATCCGCTGGTCGAGCAAGCGCGCAATCTGCGCCCGAATTACGAGGAGGCGCGTCGCCGGCTCGCCGCGCCGCCGGTCCTGCTGGTGCTGCCGGGAAGCAGGGCCGGCGAGATCGAGCGGCTGCTTGGCGTTTTTTCCGACGCCGTGGCGCTGGTGCGCGATCGCCTCGGATCGCTCGAGGTGGTGGTGGCGACCGTCCCGCATCTGGTGGATCCTGTTCGCACGGCAATGGCACGATGGCCGCTGCGAGCGCGGATCGTGGTCGAGAGCGCCGACAAGCAGGCAGCGTTCCGCACTGCCACGGTGGCGCTCGCGAAGTCCGGCACGGTCACGCTCGAACTTGCCCTCGCCGGCGTGCCCATGATCGCCGCCTACAAGGTAACGGCGCTCGAATACCTCGCCGTGGGACGAGGAATTTTGAAGCGACTTCCTTCGATCATTCTGACCAATCTCTTGCTCGGCGAGAATGTGGTTCCGGAGCTACTCCAGCACAACTGCACCGCGGAAAAGCTCGCCGCGGCGCTGCTCCCGCTGTTCGGCGACACGCCGGAGCGACGCCGCCAGGTCGAGGCATTTTCCCGGCTTGATGCCATTATGGAGGTCGGATCGAGCGTGCCCGCGATGCGGGCCGCCGATGTCGTGCTTGCCGCGGCCCGTCGCGCCGCACCGGCACGATAAATGTCGTTACGACCGTGGTGGTCGCTAGTGGGGGACGGCAGCGGTTGATGCGCGCCGCTACTTCCGGCGGGAGATCGGCACGTAGTCACGCTGCGTCGCACCGGTATAGAGCTGTCGCGGGCGCCCGATCTTCTGGTGCGGATCCTCGATCATTTCCTTCCACTGAGAAATCCAGCCGACGGTGCGGGCAACCGCGAACAACACGGTGAACATCGTGGTGGGAAAACCCATAGCCTTGAGCGTGATGCCGGAATAGAAGTCGATGTTGGGATAGAGCTTTTTCTCGATGAAATAGTCGTCGTGTAGTGCGATCCGCTCGAGCTCGAGTGCGACGTCGAGCAGCGGGTCGTCCTTCACTCCGATTTCGCTCAGCACTTCATGGCAGGTCTTCTGCATGATCTTGGCGCGTGGGTCGTAGTGCTTGTAGACCCGGTGTCCGAAACCCATGAGGCGGAAGCTGTCGTTCTTGTCCTTGGCGCGACGGATATATTCCGGGATGCGCTCGGGCTTGCCGATCTCGCGCAGCATGTTCAGAGCCGCCTCGTTGGCGCCGCCGTGCGCGGGACCCCATAGGCACGCACAGCCCGCCGCGATGCACGCAAAGGGGTTGGCGCCGGAGGAGCCGGCGAGCCTGACCGTCGAGGTCGAGGCATTTTGCTCGTGGTCGGCGTGCAGGATGAAGATGCGATCCATCGCGCGGGCGAGGACGGCATTGGGCTTATACTCCTCGCACGGCACCGCGAAGCACATGCGCAAGAAATTGGTCGCATAGTCGAGGTCATTCTTCGGATAGATGAAAGGCTGACCGATCGAGTACTTGTAGGCCATCGCCGCGATCGTCGGCATTTTCGCGATCATGCGGATCGAGGCAATCATCCGCTGAGTTGGATCGGAGATATCCGTGGAGTCGTGATAAAACGCCGAGAGCGCCCCGACGCAGCCCGTCATCACCGCCATCGGGTGCGCGTCTCGCCGAAAGCCCTGATAGAACCGACTCATCTGCTCGTGTACCATCGTATGGTGGGTGACACGATTGTCGAAGTCGGCCTTCTGCGCGGCGGTGGGAAGCTCGCCGTAGAGCAGGAGATAACAGGTCTCGAGAAAGTCGCCGTGCTCGGCCAGCTGTTCGATCGGATAGCCGCGATAGAGCAGGATTCCTTCATCGCCGTCGATATAGGTGATCTTGGATTCGCAGCTCCCGGTCGAGGTGTAGCCGGGATCGTAGGTGAACATTCCGGTCTCGGCGTAGAATTTGCCGATGTCGATGACCGAAGGACCGATCGTCCCCTCGTAGATTGGAAACGTGGTCTCCCTATCGCCGACGGCGAATTTGCCGGTCTTGATGTTGGCGCCCGTCTTCGCATCCATGATCGAGCCCTCGATTTGTGTCGCCCGGCGAACCGCGTTCCCCTCCGGCCGGTGGGATGGCTTGCGCCAGGTGCTTCCGGACGCCCGTGGGGAAGCCGCTTTTTTGCGTAGCCCATCCCAGTGTGCACTGCAAGACGGCGGCATCGGCGCAGCTTTCGCTGCGCTGGCGTACCTTAGATATCATGTGGAGATTGGCCTCCCGCGCGGCCAGAGGGGTTTTGCTTTCCATGGGGACGGAGGACTCTATCGGCTCGCGGTGCTCGGCCCGGCTTGGTCTTGCAGCCGGCCGAGGCTTTCGCTCTTCCCCAGCACCGCCAACACGTCGAAGATCGGGGGCGAGGTGGTGCGCCCAGTCAGCGCGGCGCGCAACGGCTGCGCGACGTTCCCGAGCTTAAGCCCCTTGCGCTCGGCAAAGGCGCGCACGGCCTGTTCGGTGGTTTCCACGCTCCAAGGCTCGACCATCTTGAGGTCTGCCGAAAGATCGCCGAGGAGACTGCGCGCCTCGGCCGTCAGCAGGCCGGCCGCGTTGTCGTCGAGAACGAGCGGGCGCTCCGCCACTATGAAGCGGGCGCCGTCCGCGAGCTCGACCAGCGTCTTGGCCCGTTCCTTCAGCCCGGCCATGGCCGCAAGCAGCTTCTTGCGCATATCCGGCGTCAGCTTGGCCGCAAGCTCAGGTCCACCGGCGATGTGCGGTAGCACGCGCTCAAGCTCGGCGAGGAGGTCGGCGTCGGCGGTCTGGCGCAGATAATAGCCGTTGAGGCTCTCGAGCTTGGCGAAGTCGAAGCGCGCCGGCGAGCGCCCGATCTGCGGCACATCGAAGGCCGCGATCATCTCCTCGGTCGAGAAGATTTCCTGGTCGCCATGGCTCCAGCCCAGCCGCACGAGATAATTGCGCATGGCGGTGGGCAGATAGCCCATCGCTCGGTACGCATCGACCCCGAGCGCGCCGTGCCGCTTGGACAATTTCGAGCCGTCAGGACCATGAATGAGCGGGATGTGCGCCATGACCGGCACGCGCCAGCCGAGCGCGTTGTAGATCTGGGTCTGGCGCGCGGCGTTGGTGAGGTGATCGTCACCGCGGATGACATGGGTGACGCCCATATCGTGGTCATCGACCACGACCGCGAGCATGTAAGTCGGCGTGCCGTCCGAACGCAGCAACACGAGATCGTCGAGGTTTTCATTCTGCCATACGACCCGCCCCTGCACCTGATCCTCGATCACGGTCTCGCCTGTCAGCGGTGCTTTGAGCCGGATCACCGGCTGAACTCCAGAGGGGGCCTCGGAGGGATCGCGATCGCGCCAGCGGCCGTCATAGAGCTTGGTACGCCCTTCGCTGCGCGCCTTCTCGCGCATCTGCGCGAGCTCGTCGGGCGAGGCGTAGCAGCGATAGGCGTGGCCCGCTTCCAACAGGACCTGGGCTACCGCGCGGTGGCGCTCGGAGCGCGAGAATTGGTAGACAGCCTCGCCGTCCCAATCCAGGCCGAGCCAGGAGAGCCCATCGAGGATAGCCTCGATCGCAGCTTGCGTGGAGCGCTCGCGGTCGGTGTCCTCGATCCGCAGCAGCATCTTCCCACCGCGCCCGCGGGCATAGAGCCAGTTGAACAGCGCGGTGCGCGCCCCCCCGATATGCAGAAAGCCCGTTGGCGAAGGAGCAAACCGCGTGACGATGGTCTCGGTCATGTCGGGTGGTCTTTGCGACGGTCCGCCTCGCTGATGCCTTGGCGGCCCGAGATCGGAGCACGACAGGCCCTCGCAGCCTGCAAAGCCAGACCGGTTGTCAGCGGGCTTCGTGTAGCACAGAAGTAAGTTGGGTCATTAAAGGTTTCGCAGACCGATGGTCTTGGCGCGTGCCCGTGGATTTGGCACATAGGCCGCGGCATCGACAATGGGATTGAAGCGGCATGACGGCAACTGGAACGGCGGTAGTGGAGGTGGGGCGGGATTTCATCCGCGATATCATCGAGGCGGATCTCGCTGCCAAGCGCCACACCACGGTGGTGACCCGCTTCCCGCCGGAGCCCAACGGCTATCTGCATATTGGCCACGCCAAGTCGATCTGCCTCAATTTCGGCGTTGCCCAGGAGTTCGGCGGCCGCTGTCACCTGCGCTTCGACGACACCAATCCGACGAAGGAGGAGCAAGAATACATCGACGCCATCGAGGACGATGTGCGCTGGCTCGGCTTCGACTGGGGCACCCATCTCTATCACGCGTCGGACTATTTCGAGCAGCTCTACCAGTGGGCCGAGCACCTGATCCGCACCGGCAAGGCCTATGTCGACGACCAGTCGCAGGAGGAAATGCGCCTCACCCGCGGCACGCTGACCGAGCCGGGACGCAATAGTCCCTGGCGCGAACGATCCGTCGAGGAAAACCTCGATCTGTTCCGCCGCATGCGGGCGGGCGAGTTCCCCAACGGGGCGCGGGTGCTGCGGGCCAAGATCGATATGGCGTCCGGCAACATCAATCTGCGCGACCCGGTGCTCTACCGTATCCTGCACGCGAGCCATCCGCGCACCGGCACTGCCTGGAGCATTTATCCCAGCTATGATTTCGCCCATGGCCAATCGGATGCGATCGAGCGCGTCACCCACTCGCTCTGCACGCTCGAATTCGAGGACCACCGCCCCTTGTACGACTGGTTTCTCGAACATCTGCCGGTTCCGTCCCGTCCGCGGCAGTACGAGTTCGCCCGCCTCAATCTCACCCATACGGTGCTGTCCAAACGCGTACTCACCGAACTGGTGCGTGGCGGACACGTCAAGGGCTGGGATGATCCGCGCATGCCGACCCTCGCAGGGCTGCGCCGCCGCGGCGTGCCGCCCCAGGCGGTGCGCGATTTCGTCAAGCGGGTCGGGGTTGCCAAGGCCAACAGCGTGGTCGATGTCGCCATGTTCGACTTTTCGGTGCGCGAGGTCCTCAACAAGACGGCCTTGCGACGCATGGCGGTGCTACGCCCGTTGAAGATCGTCATCGACAACTACCCCGAAGACCAAAGCGAGGAGCTCGAAGCGGTCAACCATCCCGACGATCCGGCCGCGGGGACGCGGCGCCTTCGCTTCGGTCGCGAGCTTTATATCGAGCGTGACGATTTCATGGAGAATCCGCCCAAGAAATTTTACCGGCTCTCGCCCGGACGCGAGGTTCGCCTGCGCTACGCCTATTTCATTACCTGCCGCGAGGTGGTGAAGAATCGCGCCGGCGAGGTGGTGGAGCTACGCTGCAGCTATGATCCCCAGACCCGCGGCGGCAACGCCCCGGACGGTCGCAAGGTGCAGGCCACGCTCCATTGGGTGTCGGCCGCGGACGCGGTGCCAGCGGAAGTTCGGCTCTATAACCAGCTATTTGCGCGCCCCGACCCGAACCCCGCCGACTTCATCGCCGATCTCAACCCCGATTCACTCGAGGTGCTGACGGGCTGCAAGCTCGAACCCGAGCTTGCCGCCGCAAGCACCGGCGATCCCGTCCAGTTCGAGCGGCAGGGTTATTTCTGCCGCGATCCGGACTCGACGCCAACCCATCTCGTGTTCAACCGCACTGTCGGCCTGCGCGATACCTGGGCGCGGGTGAGCGGCGGGAAAGGCGCCTAGTGCGCAACGGCAAGTGCGCGCCATGGGATCATCAGCGTGGCACGTAGTTGCGCAATTCGTTGCGCAGGAAGTTGCCGATCCGTTTGCCGCGATTGCGCAACACGCGCAATACCCCGGCGTCGACGAAATAGGTGTGCAGGATGCTGTCGCGCGTTGTCACTTCAGGACCGACCGGGTCGGCGGAGTGCCACGTGTCCTCGCCCACCGCGAACGCGTAGCCGGTATTGGGCGCGAATTTCATCTGGGTCCGTTTCGGCAGGCTGCCGTCGGCCAGCTTTTCGTGGAAGATAGTGCCGATGTCGGTATGCGACGCATCGCGCGGCAGAAAAAGTTGCACGGTGATTCCTTTCCAGCGCGTATCGGTGTGCGGATCGATCTTGTAACCAGGTACGTCCCTGGTGAGAATCGCGATCGGGTACATGCCCACTTTGGCGTAGTTCGGCCCGAAACGACGCGCCAGCGCGGGGGCAAGCTTGCGCACGAAGGCGGCTTTGACGGGTTCCGAGCAAAGTGCGCGGCCGACGACGTCCCAAACCACGCGCTTCTCCGGCGGTAGATGGCGAGTGTACTCGGGAAAAAGGTCGATCTTCACCCGGGTATGGGTGCCGTCCGCCAGCACGTTGCATTGGTTTTGACCGTAGAGTGGCCGATAGTCCGACGCCTCCGGCATCGCCGTCAGCATGGATGCATAGAAGTCATCGGGAAAGACCTTTTCGAGCTGAAGATGATAGAACGGCGCTTCCACGGCGCGGGCACCATCGACGGATCTCACAATGAAGTCGCGCAAGCGCTCGACCGCGCGAATGCGATCCGTGCGCTTGAGTTCAACGCCTTGGTCCATATCTGCCTCGGGTATCGTGCGTGGTATGGTTCGGACGCAGCGCAATCCGGAAATGTCCCGCATTTCGCGGCGTTGCATGCGCTGTTACCATCTCGCTGTCGATGAGACCATAACCTGCCGCCTGCAATCAACCTCCGAAGTTCCCCTTAGCGGCGATGCGCGACCCCGGGCAAAATGCCGGGGCGGCTTTGACATTGCACTCCGCTCCATCAACCGCAAGCGCTGTGGACACCCGCGCGAGGCCGTGTCCAGGTCAGCGGCATTGTGTAGGATGCCCCGGTGAGATGTAGCGCGGGCGTCAGGGGGCCGCGCGATGGTCGAGCAGGGTAGATCGCGCGGACGGGCCGAGGCCTGGCGGCCTTGGATTGCGGCAGGGCGCAGGCCCGCACTGGCCTGGCCGCAGAGCCTCAGGGATTTCGCACGCCGTGCGGCGCAGCGCGTGCGCGAATGGGCGACGGCCGAGGTCGCTCCGGGCCGGCTGGTGCCGTGGCTCGCGATCGCATTCGGCTGCGGGACTATCATCTATTTCGCCGTCGAGCAGGAGCCCGCGCCTTGGGCAGCAGCGTTGCTACTCGCCGCGACTGTAGCGGTGGCGATTCTGTGCCGCCATCGGCCGTTCGCCCTGCCGGCGACGGTGGGCATCGCTGCCGTCGCAGCCGGGTTTGCGACCGCCACCATCAAACGCGAAATCATCGCCCATCCCGTCCTGGCGGCGCCGGTATGGAACGCGGAATTGGCGGGCTTTGTCGAGGTGCGCGAAGAACGCGAGCGCTCCGACCGAATCGTCGTGCGTCTCGAACGCATCGACAGCGCGCGGTTGAATGAGAGGCTCGAGCGCGTGCGCGTATCGGTGCGCAAGGGCACGGCGCCGGCGGTCGGCAGTTTCGTCGAATTCAAGGCGCGGTTGTCTCCTCCGCTCGAACCCTTGCGGCCCGGCGGTTATGACTTCGCGCGCGACATGTATTTCCAGCGCATCGGCGCCTCGGGCTTCGTGCTCGGCCGCATCCGCACAGCTGAGGCGCCACGCGCGCCCGGGCTGAGGCTGCGTTACGCCACGATCATGGATGGAATGCGCGAAGCCATCGATAAGCGCATCCGCGCGGTTCTGCCCGGCGACAAGGGAGCGATCGCATCGGCGCTGATCACGGGCAAGCGCGACGCCATCTCAACGCCGGTGAACGAGGCCATGTATGTATCGGGTCTCGCCCACGTGCTTTCGATCTCGGGTTATCACATGGCGGTGGTGGCTGGCGTCATGTTCTTTGCGTTCCGCGCGCTGTTTGCGCTGATGCCGGCCTTCAGCAGCCGCCATCCCATCAAGAAATGGGCGGCGCTTGCCGCCCTGATCGCCGCGGCATTCTATCTTCTGTTGTCGGGCGCGGAGGTTGCGACCCAGCGCTCCTTCATCATGATCGGCATCGTTCTCATCGGCGTGATGGTCGATCGCCCGACACTGACCTTCCGCACGCTCACTGTAGCGGCATTTGGCGTGCTGCTGCTCGCACCCGAAGCAATCGTTCACCCCAGCTTCCAAATGTCGTTTGCGGCAACGCTCGCGCTTGTCGCCGGCTATCAGCAGGGCCTGCCCTGGATGAGCAAGGGCGGCGATACCCCGCTCGCGGCGAAGATCGCGTTGTGGGGCGGCCGGGAGATCGCCGGCCTGTTGCTCGTCTCGCTGCTCGCCGGCACCGCGACCATCCCATACGTCGCCTATCACTTTCATCGCATATCTCCCTATGGCGTGATCGCGAACCTGATGGCGATGCCGGTGGTGTCGGCCTGGGTCATGCCGGCGGGGATTCTTGGCCTGATAAGTATGCCGCTTGGCTTCGACGGCCTGTGGTGGCGGTTGATGGGGCAGGGCATCGACTGGATGATCTCCGTTGCGCTGTGGGTCACGAGTTTTCCCGGAGCGCTGGGCCGGATGGCGGCGTTCGGCACCGGCCCGCTGCTGCTGTGCACCGCTGGGCTCGCCGTGCTCTGCTTATTCAAGACGCCCTTGCGGTTCATCGGTGCCTTGCTGATCGGCGGCGCCATTGTGCTGATGATTCGGGCGCCCCAGCCCGATGTGCTGATTGCCGCCGACGGCAGCGCCACCGCCATCCGTGGTGAAGATGGCCGCTTTTCCATGGTCAAATCGGGTGGCGACGTCTTTGCGTTGCGCGAATGGCTTGCGGCCGATGCCGATGCGCGCACGCCGAAGGACACTACGCTTGGCGACGGGATCAGATGCGATGCGGCGGGCTGCATCGGGAGGCTGCGCGACGGCTCGCTCGTCGCTGTCGCAAAGACGAGCGAGGCGTTCGAGGAGGACTGCCGCCGCGCGGTAGTGGTGGTGAGTGCGCGCGATGCGCCGCCCGGCTGTGCCGCGCTTGTGGTCGACCGCCAGGTCTGGCAGCGCTCAGGCGCGATGGCGTTGCGTCGCCTCGGCGAGCGCTTTGAGGTCACCACCACCCGGCCTTTGGGCTATGACCGGCCGTGGAGACGCGCTGTTGCGCCAGAAAGCGACGCGCCCGCGCTGCCTCGCGCGATGTCACCCCAGCCGCGCGACGCCACGCCGCGCGAAGACGATCTGGAGGCAGGCGACTGAGGCCGTTGTCCCGCTTCGAGGAAACGCGGGGATTGCGGTTAATAGCGCCGGAACAGCCCGACCAGCTTGCCCTGGATGCGCACGCGGTTGGGCGGGAGGATTCTGACCTCGTAGGCGGTATTGGCGGGCTCGAGCGCGATCGAGGCACCGCGGCGACGGAAACGCTTGAGGGTCGCCTCTTCTTCGTCGATCAGCGCCACCACGATATCGCCGGTATCGGCCCCCTCGGTCTTCTTGAGCAGCGCGATATCGCCGTCGAGGATGCCGGCCTCGATCATGCTGTCGCCGCGCACCTCAAGCGCGAAATGCTCGCCGGTCGACAGCACGTCGGGCGGCATGTTGATAACGTGGCTCTTGGTCTGGATCGCCTCGATGGGTGTGCCGGCGGCGATGCGGCCCATGACAGGCACCGCCACCGGGCGTCCGCCTTCGTCCTCCGATGCGGTCCGCACCCGGCCGAGATTACCCTCGATTACGCTCGGCGTGAATCCGCGTGCGCGGCCCGCGCCGATGCCGTGCGCGACCGACTCAGGCAGCTTGATCACTTCGATGGCGCGGGCACGATTGGGAAGACGGCGGATGAAGCCGCGTTCCTCCAGCGCCGTGATGAGACGATGGATCCCGGATTTGGAACGCAGATCGAGCGCGTCCTTCATCTCGTCGAAGGAGGGCGGCACGCCAGCCTCTTTTAGGCGCTCGTGGATGAAGCGCAGCAATTCGAATTGTTTGCGGGTCAGCATCTTGCATTTCCCCCATTGCGGCGGCGCCAAAAGACTCGCCGAAACAAATCATGAACAGACACTATATGTTCGATATGTGTTCCGCAACCATTTAATTTGGCGTGAACGCGTCAAAGAAACCCCAAGGGCTGCCCGAAACTGGCGTCCTTTGGCCGATTGAGTAGGCCTTTGGACGAGTTGCCACCGGTGGCTTCGCGAGGGGCTAGTCTCGCGTTCGCGATATAGGAGCGGGCCTCGCCACATCTTGCTGGCGTCGCCTTCGACGCCGCTGGCGCTAGGGCACGAGTCTGATGATGGAACAGCGCTCGCCCGCCTTAACGGGCGGGGCGTGCGGTTCGCGAACAAGCAGGCAGTCCGCGCGCGCGAGCAGCATGAGCATGGAACTGTCCTGCGCCCGCGCCGGCGTCGCAACCGGGACGCCATCGGGACCGGGCGCTAGCGTGGCGCGCAGGTAGTCGGCGCGCTCGTCGTTTGCCGGGAGATCACAGCCGAGGCGCGCCGGTTCCGGTGCCGGCGCAACATCGCTGCGGCCGGCAAGGCGCCGGATGAGAGGAACCAGAAAGAGCACCGCGCAGACATAGGCCGAGACTGGATTGCCCGGCAGGCCGAGGACATGCGTCGCGCCGAGCCGCCCATGCATCATCGGCCGGCCAGGGCGCAGCGCCACCTTCCAGAACGACAGGGCGAGTCCCTCGGCCGCGAGCGCCTTTTGCACGAGGTCGTAATCGCCGACCGAGGCGCCGCCCGAAGTGACGAGGATATCGGCACCCATCTCGCGCGCACGCCGCACCCCTGCGGCGGTCTCGGCAAGGCGGTCGGGCACGATGCCAAGGTCGACGACTTCACACCCCTCCCGGCGTGCGAGCGCCATCGTGGCATAACCGTTGGAATAGACGATGTCGCCGAAACCCGGCGTGGTGCCGGGCATGACCAATTCGTCGCCGGTTGCGAGCACCGCTACCTTGGGGCGCCGATGCACCGGGACGGTCGGATGATTCATGGCGGCCGCAAGCGCGAGATCGCGGTCGGTAAGACGATGACCTTTGGCGAGCAGCACCTCGCCGCGCTTGAAGTCGAGGCCCTCGACGCGGACGTGCTTGCCTTTGCTCGAAGTGGTGGTCACCATGACGACGTCGCCATCGCGCGCCGTGTTCTCCTGGATCACGATCGTGTCGGTGCCGGGCGGTAGCACGCCGCCGGTGAAGATGCGCGCAGCTTCGCCGGCCCCGACCGCGCCTTGAAACGGATGTCCGGCTGCGACTTCGCCGACAAGTTTGAGCTTGACCGGCGTCCTGGCGATGTCCGCCGAACGCGCTGCGTAACCATCCATGGCCGAGACGTCGGCCGGCGGCTGGGTGCGCAACGCCGCGACGTCAGCGGCGAGCACGCGTCCGTGGGCCTCGGTGAGCGGTGTGGGCTCGGCCGCTAACGGCTCGGCGTCCGCGAGCACGCGGGAGAGCGCCTCTGCGACCGGCATCAGCGCCACGGCTCACTCCTGTGCCCGATAATGCCCTGACCTTCCGCCGCGCTTCTCGAGCAGGCGGATGCCCTCGATGCGCATGCCACGCTCGATCGCCTTGACCATGTCGTAGATGGTCAGGCAGGCGACGGCGACCGCGGTCAGCGCTTCCATCTCGACCCCGGTCGGCCCGTTGACTTTGACGCTGGCGCGCACCCGAAAGCCGGGCGGCTTGCGTTCGGGCTCAATGTCGACAGCAACGTTCGAGACTGGGAGGGGATGACAGAGCGGGACCAACTCATGCGTGCGCTTTGCCGCCATGATGCCGGCGATGCGGGCAGCGCCGAGTACGTCGCCCTTCTTCGCGTTGCCTGCGAGCACCAGGTCGAGCGTCTTTGCCGTCATCACGACGCGGCCCTCCGCTATGGCCTTGCGCTCGCTCGGCGCCTTCGCCGACACGTCGACCATGCGCGCTTGGCCGCCTCGACCCAGATGGCTCAGCTTGGACGCGCGCGCCACCGCTTCACTCCGCGGCGCCGACCCGGCGCTCCTTGCGAATGAGCGCACGCGTCGCGGCCTCGACGTCGCGTTCGCGCATGAGGCTTTCGCCGACGAGCAAGGTCGAAATGCCGACCGTCGCCAAGTCGTGGAGATCGGCGGGCGAAAAGATTCCGCTCTCGCCCACGATAATACGGCCAGGAGGGACCCTCGGCGCCAGGCGTCTGCTGGTGGCGAGCGTCGTCTCAAAGGTCTTGAGGTTGCGGTTGTTGATGCCGATCAGCCGTGAGCGTAGGCGCAGCGCGCGTTCGAGCTCGTGTTCGTCGTGGACCTCCAGCAGGACGTCCATGCCGAACGCTTGCGCGGCGTCCTCGAGATCCTGTGCCACGCGGTCATCGACCGCCGCCATGATGATCAAGATACAATCAGCCTCCCACGCCCGCGCCTCGGCTACTTGATAAACGTCGTACATGAAATCCTTGCGCAAGACCGGAAGTTTGGTCGCAGCGCGAGCGGCGACGAGGTCTTCGGCCCTGCCTTGGAACGAGGGCGCATCGGTGAGCACCGAGAGGCAAGCTGCACCCCCCCGCTCGTAGGCGCGCGCCAATGCAGCTGCATCGAAATCAGCGCGGATCAGGCCTTTCGAGGGGCTCGCCTTCTTGATCTCGGCGATCAGGGCATAGTTGCCGCCGGCGAGTGCCTTGGCGATGGCGGCGATGAATCCGCGTTGGGCAGGAGCCGATCTGGCGGCGGCCTCGATCGTGGCGAAGGAACGGGCGCGCTTGGCAGCCGCGATCTCTTCGCGCTTGTAGGTCTCGATGCTGGTGAGAATGTCCGCCATGCCGGCTACTCGGCCTTCGGGTTCGCCTGCTCCGCGGGAAGACCGATTGCGTGATCCTCACGCATTCGAAATCGCGACCAGTTGCTGGAGTCGACTTGCGGCTTCGCCGGAATCGATCGACGTCTGTGCGAGTGCCAGCGCTTGCTTGAGATCCTTGGCGCGAGCCGCGACCACCAGCGCCGCGGCCGCGTTGAGGACGGCGACATCGCGGAAAGCCCCTTGCTTACCTTTGAGCACGTCGACGAGCGCCTGCGCGTTCTCCTTCGCCTCACCGCCGCGTAGGGCTTCGGACTTGACCCGTTGCAATCCCATCTCCTCAGGTGTGATCTCGAAGGTACGCACTGCGCCGTTCTCGAGCGCCGCGACATGGGTTGGCCCCGCCGTCGTGATCTCGTCGAGACCGTCCGAGCCGTGTACGACCCACACCGACTCGGAGCCGAGATTTTTCAGCACGTGAGCAAGCGGCTCGATCCATTGGCGCGAGAACACGCCGACCATTTGCCGCTTGACGCCGGCGGGGTTAGAAAGCGGGCCCAGCAGGTTGAAGATGGTGCGAGTGCCGAGTTCGACCCGCGTTGGGCCGACATTTTTCATCGCTGGGTGGTGCGCGGGCGCGAACATGAAGCCGATGCCGGCCTGCTTGATGCACCGACTGACGCCCTCCGGCGTCAATTCGATGTTCACCCCGAGTGCCGCGAGCACGTCGGCAGCGCCCGAGCGCGAGGAGAGCGCCCGGTTGCCGTGCTTGGCAACGGGAACGCCCGCACCCGCCACGATCAAGGCAGCGCAGGTCGAGATGTTGAACGAGCCGGAGGCGTCGCCGCCGGTGCCGACGACGTCGATGGCATCGGCCGGGGCCCGCACGCGCAGCATCTTTTCCCGCATCGCGGTCACCGCGCCGGTGATCTCGTCGACCGTCTCGCCGCGCACGCGCAGCGCCATCAACAGGCCGCCCATTTGCGAGGGCGTCGCTTCGCCCGACATCATGGTATCGAAGCCGCGGGCGGCCTCCTCGCGGCTCAGCGCCGCGCCGGTCGCAGCCTTGGCGATCAATCCTTTGAACTCGTCGGTCACGTTCGCGTCTCACAACACACGGCGCGTTGCCCGAAGCCCGGCCGGATGCCTCCCGGTCGAAGCGTTCCAAGCCGCAGCGATTTCGAGAAAGTTCCGCAAGACGAGATGGCCATGCTCGGAGGCGATGCTCTCGGGGTGAAACTGAACCCCGTGCACCGGAAGCGTGCGATGTACAAGCCCCATGATCAGGCGATCATCGGTCTCGGCGGTCACCGCCAGCTCGTCCGGCAAGCTCGCTCGTTCGATCACGAGCGAATGATAGCGCGTGGCCTTGAACGGCGCATTGAGGCCACGAAAGATGCCCTCTCCCTGGTGTCGGATCACGGAGAGCTTGCCATGGACCTGCACCGGAGCGCGCACCACGCGGCCCCCGAAAGCCTGTCCGATCGCCTGATGGCCGAGACAAACGCCGAGCACCGGGATCGTCGGGGCGACTTTGGCGATGAGCTCGAGGCAGATACCGGCGTCGCTCGGTGTGCGCGGGCCGGGCGATAGCACGATGGCCTCCGGCTCCAGGGCTATGACCCGATCGGCCGCGACCTTGTCGTTGCGGTAGACCAGGACATCCGCCCCTAGTCCGCCTAGATAGTGGAACAGGTTGAACGTGAAGCTGTCGTAATTGTCGATCAGGACGATCATGGTTTTCGTGCCCGCTCAGGGTCTTAGACGCGGGTCTTGAGGGAATCAAGGCGGCCCGGACACCGCCGCGCCAGAGGATTTGGGGCGCGCAGCTTGCAGCGCCAGTGCGTAACCCGCCACTGCGCAGCGACCGCATCCCCGCCGGGAGGAGACGCACTCATGACGATCAGTACTTGGCCTGCGATTGGGCGGCAATTCGTTCTTTGGACCATAACGAGCGCATTTCTCGTTTTGGGCGCGGCCGTCGATGCGGGCGCGCGGGCCGAGACCGCGGAGCCACCCTCGCTCGACTCGATCAAATCGTCGCTGGACGAGATCGAATCCTCTGTCGGTAGCGACGAGATCACCGCTGAAGCGCTGGCAACTTTTCGAGAAACACTCAACACGGCGACGGACGCATTGCGGGCCAAGATCGACGAGCTCGAACCCCGGACCCGCGAGGCGGAGGAGCGCTTGAAGCAGCTTGGTCCCGCGCCCGCCAAGGATGCAGCCCCCGAGAGCGCCGATATCGCCAACGAACGCGAAGAGCTCACCAAGCAATTCAGCGAACTCGATGGTGAATTGAAACAGGCTCGGGTCCTGTCGCTCAGGGTCGACCAATTGAGCGACCGTGTGTCTCAGAAACGTCATTCACTGTACGCCAGCGAGCTGTTCGCGCGCAGCCCAAGTGTGCTCGATCCTTTCTTCTGGTTGGAGACTTTCCGGGCTCTGCCCAAGGAGGTGCGGACCGCAAAGGCATTGCTCGAAACATGGTTCGGCGAACGCGGTGATCGCCTGCGCTGGACCGCAGGCGCCTTGATCATAGTTGGGGTCATTGCGCTTGCGGTCGGATTGACGCGATGGTGGTTTCCCCGCTTTGTCGCCCAACCGACGGACACGCAGTCGGCCAAAGCGTGGGCGGCCTTGTGGGTGTTCGTTTGGTTTGCGGCGCGCACGCCGTTGGCGGCCGGTGCAGCACTGTTGGCATTTGATGCACTAGGGCTGTTGACAGCACGCCTTGAGCAAATCGGCGAAGGACTTGTTGCGGGCATAGCGGCCGCGACGTTCGGCTATGGCGTGGCGTGCGGACTGCTTGCGCCCAAGGAGCCCGAACGGCGACTTGTGCAAGAAGACGACGCCACCGCGCGCTGCTTCTACAGCCATCTGGTCTGGTCGGCGCGCGCACTCGGGGTCCTGGTCGTCTTGCAGGTCGTGCATAAAACCTTGTTCGCACCACTCATCATCACGGTCGCGACGAACGCGGCGTTCGCGGCGGTTACGGCCGCGTTCTTGACTCACCTCGTCATTCGCTTGGGGCAAATCAAGAAAGATCGCGGCGAGGCGCTGCTTGCCGCGTCATGGGCCCATCCACTCGGCTTGCTGATGGCTGTGTTGATCTCGCTGGCGCTCGTCGCTGGCTACGCGGGCCTGGCCGCCTTCGTAGCATTGCGGGTCATTGTCGCGGCAGCGGTATTCGGGGCGCTATACCTGTTGATGGTCATTACCCAGACGCTGTTGGCGACGGTCGGCGAGCAAACCGCCAAAGGGCAGACGTTGGCTGCCAGCTTAGGCGTCAGTGCCCGCACGATTGGGTTCGGGGGAGCGCTGCTGTCGGCGGCTATTCGCGTGATTCTGATCTTGGCCTCGTTCTTGCTGATCATCGGTCCGTGGGAGGTATCCACCGCCGATCTGTTCGACACCATCCGTAACATCCCGTTCGGATTCAAGATCGGGGAAATCCACCTATCGTTTGAAACGCTGCTCACGGCCGCTGTTGCCTTTCTGCTGTTGCTCATCGTCACGCGCATTGTGCAACGTTGGCTGGAGACTGAGCTGCTGCCGCGGACCAGATTGGAGCCCAGCCTCCAGCTCTCGATCGTCACGATCTTCGGCTATATCGGCGTGGTCACAGCGATCGTGGTTGCGCTCACGGGGCTCGGCTTCGACCTGCAGAAGATTACGTTGATTGCCGGCGCCCTTTCGGTCGGCATCGGGTTTGGGCTGCAGTCCATCGTGTCGAATTTCGTATCGGGCCTCATCCTGCTGACCGAACGGCCGATCCGCGTCGGCGACTCGATCGTGGTTAAGGGCGAGGAGGGATGGGTGCGGCGCGTTCGCGTGCGCGCAACCGAGATCGAGACTTTTGATCGCGCGAGTGTGATCATTCCGAACTCTGAATTCATTACCGGCGTCGTCAAGAACTGGACGCGTACGAATACATTGGGCCGCATCGTGATCAAGGTCGTCGTCGCCTATGAAAGCGATCCGGTTCAGGTCCGCGAAGTCTTGACTGACATCGCCAAAGGGCACCCGCAAATTGTGCAGTCTCCGCCTCCCGGAGCATTCCTGTTGGGCTTCGGGCTAGGCCTCGCTCACAGCGCGTTGGAATTCGAACTGCGTTGCGTTGTCGCCGATGTGGAGAAGGCCCTGTCGGTCCGCAGCGACCTGCACTACGCCATCATCAAGCGGTTTCGCGAGGCGGGCATCGTGATTCCGTAGCCGCAGCGCATTCGAGATTACGAAAAGGGTCCCCGACGATGCGCCAGATGACCTTGGTCGCCTTCCTGCAAGCGCAGAATTGCACGAATCTCCCGAGTTCCTGGCGCCATCCGCAGTCGCGCAGCGATGCTTGGTCCGCGGATTACTACCGGCATATTGGCCGTGTGCTCGAGGAAGGGAAGTTCCATCTCGGCTTCTTCGACGATCGTTTATCGATGCCCGACATGTATGGACGCGACCACGGACATACGGTGCGACACGGCATCCGTTGCGTGAAGATGGACGCGGTGACCGTGCTCACGGTCATGGGAATGGCGACCCAACGGCTCGGCCTCGGTGCGACCTATTCGACGAGCTACTACGAGCCGTTCCATGTGGCGCGCCTGTTCGCCACGCTCGATCTGATGACCAACGGGCGTGCGGCCTGGAACGTGGTCACATCGCTCAACGATGGCGAAGCTCAGAACATGGGCTGCGAGCAGGTGATCGAGCATGACTTGCGCTATGATCGCGCCGACGAATTCATGGAGGTGGTGCTCGGCCATTGGGACAGCTGGGAAGACGACGCCATCGTGCAGGACAAGGCGGCGGGCCTGTTCGCCAAGCCTGAGAAGGTCCATCGCCTCGATCACAGGGGTCGTTTTTTCCGCTCGCGCGGGCCGTTCACCGTGCCGCGCTCACCGCAGGGCCGTCCCGTCATCATCCAGGCGGGCCAAAGCGGTCGCGGCAAACGTTTCGGGGCGCAATGGGGCGAATTGATCTTCGTCGTCTACCCGAACATCGCAGCGGCCAAGCGCGACTATGCCGAGTTCAAGGCGGAGGTGGCGACCTGCGGCCGCGACCCCGAACACGTCAAGATCACCCAACTGATCAACACGGTGGCCGCCGCCAGCAGGATCGAGGCCGAAGACAAATGGGCGGTCATCAGCAAGCTGCCGCTCGAGATCGATGCACTTTCGCTGCTGTCGGAAGCGCTCAATTTCGACTTCTCGACCAAGGAAATGGACGAACCATTCACGGACGAGGAGATGGCGGCCATCTCCGGCCTCCAGGCGATCCGGGACCGCGTCGTGCGCGCGAGCGGCAACAAAAATCCAACGGTGCGCGACTTCATTCACTTCAGCGGCCGCGGCCGCGTGCACGATGCGATCGTCGGGGGTCCCAAAGAGATTTGTGATCAACTCGAACAATGGTTGGTCGAGCGCGCTTGCGACGGGTTCGTCGTTTCCGCGACCCACGTTCCGGGAGCGTACGAGGACTTCGTTCGTTTCGTCGTACCCGAGCTCCAGCGCCGTGGCTTGTTCCGGAGAGACTATGCGGGCAAAACCCTGCGCGAGAATCTGGGAGTGCCCATCCCGCCGCTAGCCGCATGGGGCGGCGTGCGCGCACAAGGGCGGCGAGATGGAGGTGGTTGAGCCAGGTATGAATATGGTGCTGCTGCCCCTGCTGCGGACGCGAGTTGGCGTCTTCGCCGCAGGTGTGCCTCACATCGGATCATGCGAGTTACCCGTCCCGGGATCTAATCCGAAGATGGCGGAAGCTTCGTGAACGCCTCCTCGAGATCGACGGTGACAGCAATCTTGTCATCCAACGATCCAGGTTGCTTCCATGTGCTGGCGATCAGCGTATGCGGGCCGGCAAAGTGGAAATCGGCCGAGACGGTCGGCCCGCCGTGGATCATGTCGCTGAAACCGGCAATGCGGTTCTTCTGACGGCTATATACCATCATCGGAAATGACCAGGGCGAGTGGCCGCCGGACGACGACATGCTGTAGATGAAGAATTGCGAGTCGGGGGACCATTTTGCGTTGACGACATAATATCCATTGGCGCCGCGCGGCGAGGAATAGTCCTTCGAGATCAGGGTGTCGCTGTTGCTGGTGCGGATGACCACGCGACTCTCCATGTCGGGCGTGGCATAGAGGCTGACATCCACGGGAAACACGAGTGCGCGAAGAGCTCCATCGGGCGATGGGTAAATCTGAGGTTTGACATCGCTGCAGCTCGATTCCGGTCGCGGTATCGGCAGCAATTTGTGTCCACTGCAGGCAACTTGGGCGGGCGCGTGCGTAGCAAACGTCATCGACGCGAGGCCGAAGATCGAAAGCGAAAGCAAAATCGATAACGCCATTTCGCAACGCACGATCGTTTCTCCGGGATTGAGAGACATCAGGGGCGGCGCGGGAGAATGCTCTTTTGCGGCCCGCATGTCCCATCTAAACTGTCATGTCGTTGCGAACCGGAACTTAACGAGCTGGCCTTGGCCGGCTTTTTCCAGTCTTCTTGTCGAAGGCGATACGGGGATCACCTGCGTCGATGGGCCTGGCCGACTCCTCGCGGCGCATTCGCATCGCTGATATCGAGCTCGCCTATCGCATCACGGGCCGCGGCAAGCCGGTGATCCTCGTGCACGGACTCGCGTGCGGCCAGCGCATGTGGTTTCACCAGCGGCGGAAATTATCCGATCGCCATACCGTCATCACCTACGATCAGCGCGGCCACGGGCATAGCGATGCGCCCGATGACGCCAGCCGCTACTCGGCCGGTCATCTCACCCGCGACCTCGCCGGCATGGTCGATGCGCTCAACTTCGACAAAGTCGCAATCGTCGGCTTTTCGATGGGAGGCGGCCCGGCTCTTGCGCTCGCCGCCGCGAGACCCGACCGGATCACGCATCTGGTCCTCGCCGACGTGGGATCGGGCGCGGACGACGCTTGGCGAGTCCAGTGGCTGGCGCGGCGATGGGTCGACTTTGCGCAACGCACGGGCTGGGATGAGTTGCTCCCGGACATGCTGCGAAGCGAGTTTTTCAAATCATATGCCAATCGCGGCGCGCGTTACCGCCGCCACATGGGCGGCCTAATCCGCAGCACGCCGCTCGCCGGATTGCGACATACCCTGTCGCAAGTGCTGGGCCAGCGGAAATCGCTTTTCCGCATGCATAGCACCCTACAAGCGGTCAAGGTCCCCACGCTCGTGATGCTTGGCCAGCACGACTACATTTGCCGGAATGCTGCGCGGTTGCTGTCGGAAAATATTCCCGGTGCCGTCCTCCACAGGATCGAAGGAGCCGGGCATATGTCTCCTTTGGAGCGGCCGGATCAATTCAACGATAGACTGGCGATGTTCTTCGGCGGCGGTTGAGCGGGGATCGATCGGCGAATCGATCGGATCGGCGGCTTCGCCGCGGCTGAGAGGAATGCATGAATCATCCGGCGCCCGCCCTCTCCATCTTCACACCGGCGGAGCGCCACTTGATTCGGCGGCTGCGCACGCCGATCCTGGTGCAGCGTTTTCTCAACCGGTTGCCCTACAATACCGAAGCTAAGCCTGGCCCCGAAACGCTCAGAAGTCTTCGGCAAGTTCTGCGGCACCGGACGGCGCACTGCCTCGAGGCGGCCCTGGCGGCCGCATGCATCCTGGAGCAGCACGGCTTTCCTCCGCTCGTCATGAGCCTCAAATCGGCCGATTACCTCGATCACGTGATCTTCGTGTACCGTGAAAGAGGTCGATGGGGGTCCGTGGCGCGCTCGCGTGATCCAGGCTTGCACGGGCGCAAGCCCTTATTTCGTTCCGCCCGGGCGCTCGCGATGAGCTATTTCGATCCGTATATCGACTTCACCGGACGCCTTATCGGATATGCAGTGTTTGATTTGCGCAGGTTGGGAACCTATGATTGGAGGCTCTCTCGCAGGAATGTGTGGGCGGTCGAGCGAGCGCTGCTGCGTTACCGGCACAAGCCGCTCAAGGGATCGCGCCAGCGCACCCGATGGTACCGCGCGCGCTATCGAGCATACCGGGCGAAGTACCAGAAGAAGCCGCTGTTCTATCGCGGCCGGGAAAAGTGGACTGAGATCCCCAAGGAGTTCCTGTAGCGGTACGCTCGGCCGTCAAGATTGTGCTTCATCGGGCGCATGGCTGAAATCTCTCACCCCTTATGAATCGGGTCGATCCATAGAACCTCGTCAGGCTTCTCCACCGGCTCGATGTCGAGGTTGACTACGACCGCTTCGTTGTCGCTGCGCACCACCACGCATTCGAGCGGCTCGCTCGCGCTGGCGTTGATTTCCTGATGGGGTACGAACGGCGGCACATAGATGAAATCGCCCGGACCGGCTTCGGCGGTGAATTCCAGCCGCTCGCCCCAGCGCATGCGCGCCTTTCCGCTCACCACGTAGATGATGCTCTCCAGCTCACCGTGGTGATGCGCCCCGGTCTTGGCATTGGGGCGAATGTTCACCGTGCCTGCCCAAATTTTCTGAGCACCGACGCGGGCATAGTTGATCGCCGCCTTGCGATCCATGCCTGGCGTCTGCGGGGTGTTGGCGTCGAGCGCATGCCCCGGAATGACGCGCACGCCGTCGTGCTTCCATTTGGGCGCCTGTTCGCGATCGATTTTGGCGTTCATGTCGTCGCTCTCGTGTGCGGTCGTCCTGCCTGCCTTCACCGTCTTGGCAAGCAATCCTGGTTGAGAAATTTGTCGAACCGGACAAAGGATAGCGCGGCGCCGACCTATTGTCCCCGCCGCGCTGCGCTCGCAAATCGTTTGGCCTCTTCCGCGGCGCGGAACAGCGCCTTGGCCTTGTCGACGCATTCCTGCTGCTCAAACTTGGGGTTGGAATCGGCGACGATGCCGGCGCCGGCCTGGACATACATCATGCCGTCCTTGATCAACGCCGTGCGCAGCACGATGCAGCTGTCGAGCTCGCCCGCAGCAGAGAAATAACCCACCGATCCGGCATAGAGCCCGCGCTTGTCCGGTTCGAGCTCGTCGATGATCTCCATCGCCCGCACCTTGGGGGCGCCCGAGACGGTGCCGGCCGGGAAGCCCGCCGCCAGCGCATCGAGCGCGTCGTATCTTCCATCGAGCTGGCCTTCGACGTTCGAAACGATGTGCATCACCTGGCTGAAGCGCTCGATCGAGAATTGATCGGTCACCTTGACCGTGGCTGTCCGCGCGACGCGGCCGACGTCGTTGCGACCCAGATCGAGCAGCATCAGATGCTCGGCGCGTTCCTTCTCATCCGCCAGCAGTTCGGATTCGAGCGCCCTGTCCTGTTGGAGCGTCGTGCCGCGCGGCCGCGTACCGGCGAGTGGCCGAACGGTCACGGTGCCCTCGCGCACTCGCACCAGGATTTCCGGGCTCGAGCCAACGATCGAGAAGCCGCCAAAGTCGAGGAAATAAAGAAAGGGCGCTGGATTGACCCGCCGCAGCGCCCGGTAGAGCGCAAAGGGCGGCAATTCGAACGGCGCCTCGAAACGTTGCGACAGCACGACTTGGAAAATGTCCCCGGCGGCGATGTACTCCTTGGCGGCATTCACCATGCGCTCGTATTCGGCGGGAGTAACGTTGGAGGACGGCCATACCGTGAGCGGTCCCGCCTGGAAATCGGGCGGAGCATGCGCCAGTGGTGCATCGAGCGCATCGAGGATGGCCGAGAGGCGCTCACTCGCTCGCGTGAAGGCCGCCTCGGCCGCGATGCCGATTTCTGGGCGCACCGGCGTGACGACGGTGATCACGTCTTTCACGGTGTCGAACACGACCACGATGGTGGGGCGCATTAGCACCGCGTCGGGAATCCCGATCGGGTCGGGGTTGGGCTGCGGCAGCTCCTCCATCAGCCGCACCATGTCGTAGCCAAGGTAGCCGAAAATGCCGGCGGCCATGGGAGGCAGCACGTCCGGCAGCTCGATCCGGCTTTCGGCGATGAGCGCGCGCAGCGCCGCCAACGGGGCCCGGTCGCAGGGCGTGAAGCTATCAGCCCTGTGCCGCGCCGTGCGATTGATCTCGGCTTGCCCAGCCACCGTGCGCCAAATGAGATCGGGATCGAGTCCGATGATCGAATAGCGCCCGCGCAGCGCGCCGCCCTCCACCGACTCCAGCAGAAAGCTGAGCGGCCGCGCAGCGGCGATCTTGAGGAAGGCCGACACCGGGGTCTCCAGATCCGAGACGAGCGTGGTCCACACGACCTGTGGCTCGCCTCGCGCGTAGCGTTTGGCAAATGCCGTGGCTTGCGGCTCGATCTGCATGGGTCAGGTCATTCTGCTCCCTCGCCGGCGCCACCGCTGACCACTTGGTTTAGCGCACTTTGATTGATCGTGAGGCCGATCTCGCTTTCGAGGCGGGCAATATATTCAGCAAGAATATCCTCTGAGACGCCGCGATTGAGCGCTTCGAGGTCGCGTTTGGCCTCTTCGGAGGACATGTCGAGGACAGGCACCACGATATCCGTGACGCGGAATATGACTTGCTCCGCCGGTTGCGCGGCTTGCGTCTTGCCGACGGCATCTTTCGCTGTGCGGAAGACGGCGTCGATACCCGCCGCCGATAGCGGGCCGGCGGGCTCGCCGCGCTTGAGGCCGGTCAGGGTTTCCACCTTGACATGGTTTGCCGCGGCTATTTCGGCCAGCGTCCCGCCGGCTTTGAGCTTGTCCAGCATCTCGGTTGCCTTGGTGTCCAGACGCGTCGCGATTTCCTGCTCGCGCCAGCGCGCCTCGACCTGGTCCTTGATCTCTTCGAGCGAACGTTCGCGCGAAGGTGAGATGCCCGTGACGTCGTACCAGATGTAGCCGTCTTGAAACCGCAAGGGGTCACGTTCGACGCCGACATCGGTGGCAAACGCCCCGGCGAGAAGCCGCTCCGCATCGGGAAGCTTCACCGGCGTGCCTGCAGCATCGCGGCCGGAGCGATCGACCGCATCGATGGTGCGCGCCTCGAGCTTCAGATTGGCGGCGGCCTCGGCCAGCGATTTGCCCTCTGCGCGCGCATCCTCGATCTTGTTGTAGAGGTCAAAAATCTCGGACTTGGCGCGCGCGGCGGCCAGTTCCTGCTTGAGTTCGCCGGCCACTTGCTCGAGCGGGCGAACCTGCTCCGGCTCGATCTTGAGGACTTGCACCAGCACGGTGCCGAAGCGGCCTTGCACCGGCGCGCTGACCTCGCCTTCCTTGAGTGCGAAGGCGGCATCGGCCGCTGCCCGGTCGATCACCGCGGCCTTGGGCACCGTGCCGAGGTCAATGTCCTTTTCGCTCTTGCCGAGTTCCTTGGCGACCTCAGCGAAGCTCGCGCCTTTCGCAATGCGCTCGGCCGCCGCGCTTGCGGCCTCGGCATTGGGAAAATCGATCTGCAGGATGTGGCGCCGCTCGGGCGTGACATAGCGCGCGCGCCGCTCCTCATAGGCGCGCTTGAGATCCGCATCGGAGATTTCGATCCAACGGGCCTGCTCGCTCGGGATCAGTGAAACGATCACGAGCTTGCGGTATTCGGGCGTGCGAAAGAGGCTCTTGCGCTCCTCGAAATACTTCGCGAGCACGTCCGGAGCAGGAGGCGCAACCTCGCCGGCGAGCGCGCGGTCGAGCAGTACGTATTCGATCGAACGTTGCTCGTTCTGATAGCGGTTGGCGGCCTCGACCAGCGTCCGCGGCACGCTCAATCCGGAAGCGATCGTGCCTGCGAGCTCCCGGCGCAGCAACTGACGGCGCTGTTCGGCGACAAAGCGGGCCTCGGTGTAGCCGGCATTACGTATGATTTGCTCGAACCGGGAACGGTCAAATTGGCCGTTCAGTCCCTGAAACGCCGGATCCTTGGTAATCTGCTTGGCGACGTCGGCATCGGAGAGCGCGAGACCGAGCGCGTGTGCGCGTTCATCGAGCAGGATCTCGGAGAATATCTGCCCGATCGCTGCTCGATCCAAGCCCGTCACCCGCGCCTGCTCGGGGGTGATCGGGCGGCCGAACTGACGTGAGTATTGCTGCATCCGCTCGTTGTAGAGACTGCGGAACTGCTCGATCGTAATCTCGGTGCGCCCGATCTTGGCGACGGTCGAGCGACCAAAGCCGCGGAAGATATCGCCGATCCCCCAGATCGCGAAACTAATGACCAAGAAGCCGACTACGGCGGCCATCACCGCCTTGCCGAGCCAGTTGGAAGAGGCTTTTCGCAGACCTCGAAGCATGCGTCATCCGTGATTGAGAGAACCCGCGGCGGACCGAGGGCCATTGCATCATAGGGAGGGGGGCTCTGCGTCGCAACATATGGTGAAACGGGCAGGCCGTCGCCAGCAGCCCTCTGGCGTGCCCGTGGGCACTCTGCTAACCGCCTGGCTGGATTCGGGAAACCGCGGGAAACGAAGATGGTTCGGGTGCCGCGTCGCCCGCTGGTGGCGGGCAATTGGAAGATGAATGGTCTGCGGTCTTCGACCGCGGAGTTCAGCCGAATCGTCGAGGGTGCGCGCAAACTCGCCGCGGTCGACCTGATGATATGCCCCCCGGCGACGTTGCTGGTTCTTTTTGCGGCGGCGGCGAAGGGCGCTCCGGTGCTGATTGGGGCGCAGGATTGCTACGCCGAGCCGAGCGGAGCGTTCACCGGGGACCTTTCGGCCGAGATGCTCAAGGATGCCGGTGCCAGCGCCGTCATCGTCGGGCACTCCGAGCGGCGCAGCTATCACCACGAAACCGACGCCGATGTCCGGGCGAAGGCGCTGGCCGCGCGCCGCGCAGGCCTTTGTGCCATCGTCTGCGTGGGCGAGACCCGCGCCGAGCGCGAAGATCAACGCGCGCTCGCGGTGGTCGGGACACAGCTCGATGGTTCTGTGCCGGATGGCGCAACCGCCGAAAATCTTGTCGTTGCCTACGAGCCGGTCTGGGCGATCGGCAGCGGGCTCACGCCGACGCCGAGCGATGTCGCACAAATGCATGCGTTCATCCGCCGGCGTCTGGGATTGCGCTTGGGAGAGGAGGGGCAAGGCATCCGCATCCTCTACGGTGGATCGGTGAAGCCTTCGAACGCTAAGGAGCTGATGCACGTTGCCAACGTGGACGGCGCGCTGGTCGGCGGCGCGAGCCTCAAGGCGGACGAGTTCTTGGCGATCGCGAGTGTTTACGGCCGATAGTCCAGAAATCTTGATTGAAAGCCGGCGGCCGCCCGCGCCCCCTCGCGCGCGGGTGAAAATCGGATTAGTCTTATTCAAAACGACACGATCAATGCCGCGTGGCGACGCCCGCGCGGCGCATGCCGCGTCCCGGCATGGAGCATGAAGCTCAAAACTCAAAACAAAGGGGGATCGCCATGACCGACAAGAACGCGCCGGATGACAACAATCCAATCGCGCGCCGCAATTTCCTGTTAGGCGCCAGCACCGCCGTTGCCGCGGGTCTAGCCCCAACCGCTTCCGCGCAAGCGCAGCAACCGACGGCTGCGGCGCCCGCCGCTCCCGCCGCTGGGAGCGAACCGGCAACCTACCTCACGCTGAGCCAGACCGAGGTCGCATTCTTTGCGGCCGCAGTCGACACCATGATTCCGGCTGACGAGCTCACGCCGTCTGGCACCGATTGCGGAATAGTGACCTTCATCGACCGGCAGCTCGCCAGCGCATGGGGCGGCGGCGCCAAAATGTACCGCAGTGGCCCGTTCCGGAAAGCCAAGCCTGAATACGGCTATCAGCTGCCGCTCACGCCGCGACAGTTTTTCGCAGCGGGCATCGTCGCCACCAACGCCTGGACACACAAGGTCTACGGCAAGGATTTCGACCGGCTCGCAGCCAATGAGCGCGAGGATGCACTCAAAGCACTGGAACAGGGCAAGGCCGATCTCGGCGATTTCGATGCCAAGCCCTTCTTCGAGGCGCTGCTGCAAATCACCATGGAAGGCTTCTTCGCCGACCCGATCTACGGCGGCAACCGCAACAAGGCCGCGTGGAGAATGATTGGGTTTCCCGGACTGCCGGCGGTCTATTCTCACCTCATCGAGCAATATCGCAATAAGCGCTACGTCGTCGAGCCGCAATCAATCGCGGATTTCTCGTGAGGGGAGAAGAGAGATGACAACGCGATTGAAGGAAGTCGATGCGGTCATGGTCGGCATGGGCTGGACCGGCAGCATCCTGGCGCGCGAACTTACCAAAGCGGGGCTCACGGTCGTCGGCCTTGAGCGCGGCGAAGATCTCACGCCGCGCGAGAACTTTGCGCTCCCGGCGGTGCGCGACGAATTGCGCTATTCGTACCGGCTGGACTTGATCCAGGATCCGGCGCTGGAAACCGTCACCTTCCGCCACCGTCCTTCGGAATCGGCGCTCCCGATGCGTCGCTTCGGCTCGTTCCTGCCGGGCAACAGTGTCGGCGGGGCTGCCAATCATTGGGGCGGCCAGCATTGGCGCTATTTGCCGAGTGATCATCTGACACGCAGCCACATCGTCGAGCGCTACGGCGCCAAGTCCATCCCTGACGATATGACGATCCAAGACTGGGCGATGACCTATGACGAGCTGGAACCCTATTACGACAAATTCGACAAGCTGTGCGGCGTCTCCGGCAAAGCCGGCAATCTGCGCGGACAGAAGATGGAGGGCGGGAACGTATTCGAGGGCCCGCGCAGCAACGAATATCCCACGCCGCCGCTGATCATGGGCGAATCCGGTCTGATGTTCGCAAAGGTCGCGAAGGAACTCGGCTATCACCCGTTTCCGCAGCCGGCGAGCAACGCGAGCCGAGCCTATACCAACAGCGAAGGCCTTACCCTGGGCGGATGTCAGTATTGCGGCTTCTGCGAACGAAATGGCTGCGAGGCCAACGCCAAAGCCGGGCCGCACGTGTGCGTGCTGCCGGTGCTACGCGCCGATCCGAAATTCACGCTGCGTGCCCGCGCCTGGGTCAGCCGGCTGAGCTACGACAAGGCGGCGAAGAAGGTGACGGGCGTCGTCTTCACGGATACCCGCACCGGCGAGGAATATGAGCAGCCGGCAGGACTCGTGGTGCTCTCAGCCTATGTCTTCGGCAACATCTCGCTCCTGCTCAACTCCGGCATCGGCGAGCCCTACGATCCGGTCACTCAAAAGGGCGTGGTCGGCAGAAACTACTGTTATCAGCTCTCGCGGTTGGGTGTGACGCTGTTCTTCGAGGACAAGGTGTTCAATCCGTTCATGGGCTCGCCCGGCACGCAGATAGTCATGGACGATCTCGACGGCGACAACTTCGACCATAGCGGCCTCGGCTTCCTGGGCGGATGCAAGATCCAGTTGGGGCACGCCGACGGACGGCCGATCAGCTACCGGCCGGTCCCGTCCGGTACCCCGCGTTGGGGCACGGCTTGGAAGAAGGCGACGGCCAAGTGGTATCAACACGCAGCGCGCATCACACTGTCGGGATCGAACTATGCCAACCGCTACAACTACATCGACCTCGACCCGACCTACAAAGATCAGCTTGGCCGGCCGCTGCTGCGCATGACCTATAATTTCGTCGAGAACGACTACAAAGTGGGCGATTATTGCGTGGAGATCGCGCTCAAGATCGCGCGCGCCATGAATCCGACCATGATGGGCCCGCCTGGGCTGCGTCGGGGCGATTACAACACCGTGCCCTACCAGTCGACCCACAATACCGGCGGCACGATCATGGGCCACGACCCGAAGACGAGCGTCGTGAATCGCTATTTGCAAGCCTGGCACGCGGATAACCTCTTCATCATGGGGGCGTCCACCTTCCCGCAGCAGCCGGCTTACAACCCTACCGGTCCGGTCGGCGCGCTCGCCTATTGGTCGGCCGACGCGATCGTCACGAAGTACCTCAAGAGCCCCGGTCCGCTGGTGCATGCGTGATCCGGGCGTAGCTTAGGGGTCAGTCCGATGATGCATCCCTCGATCGTGGGCGCCGCCGCGCTCCTCCTTGCGCTATCCGCAAACCCGGTCGCGGCGGCCGATGTCGAGCATGGCAAGGTGCTCTACCAAACTTGCGCGGCCTGCCACACGGAACGGCCCGACGCGCTCGGCCCGAGCCTGAAGGGCGTCGTTGGCCGCCAATCGGCGGCACTTGAGGACTTCCGCTATTCGAACCCCATGAAGCGCGCGAACCTCGTTTGGGACGAGAACAATTTGCGCGCCTATATCCAGGACCCGCAGGCGAAGGTGAAGGGCAATCGCATGCCCTATGGCGGGCTCACCGATGCCAAGGACGTCGATGACATCATCGCCTATCTGAAAGTCCTGAAATAAGCGTCCGTTTCGCTGCGCGCCCTTGCGTTCTGGCGCACCTCGAGCCCCGGGCTCGCCGGAAAGCTTTGCCTGCATGGAAATTGCGCGGCGGATCGTGTAGACACCCCCGCGACTTCCTATATGTCACCCCGGGGGGCGGCACCCGAGGATTAAAGGCGCAACGGCAGGTGGACGCATGCAGATTGTGATCGTTCTCATTCATCTCTTCATCGTCCTTACCATGATCGGCGTCGTGCTGCTGCAGAAGTCGGAAGGGGGCGGGCTCGGCATCGGCTCGACCGGCGGATTTCTGTCCAGTCGTGGGACGTCCAACGTCCTCACGCGCACCACCGCCGCCTTGGCGGCGCTCTTCTTCGCCACCAGTTTGCTCCTCTCAATCCTGGCCGGTTGGGACCGCAAGCCGACCTCGATCATCCAGAACACCGGCGCCCCGGCCCAGCAGACGCCCGGCGGGCCGGCCGGGCAGGGCGGGGGCCTGCTCGACACGCTGCGCCAGCAGGAGCAGCAGCCGGCTGCCCCTCCACCCGGGCCGCAAGTGCCACGGTCGCAATAAGGCAAACGTCGGGGGCCGGGTGACCGGCCCCTTCGCTTAAGAAGCTATGCAGCGGGCGAATGGTAAATTGAGAACTCACATCAAGAGACCGGTCCATATGCCAATAGGATCGCGAGGATTTTTCGATATGCGCGCTACGCATGGAAGCCGTAGGGAGCGCTGCTCGCCGCTCTCGTCGAATCGGCGGCGTGGCGCTAAAGGTTAGGTCCCATGGCGCGGTATATCTTCATCACCGGCGGCGTGGTCTCCTCCCTCGGCAAGGGTCTCGCATCCGCAGCGCTCGGCGCGCTGCTGCAGGCGCGCGGCTTCAAGGTACGGCTGCGCAAGCTCGACCCTTATCTCAACGTCGATCCCGGGACGATGTCGCCCTACCAGCACGGCGAGGTTTTCGTCACCGATGACGGTGCGGAGACCGACCTCGACCTCGGCCATTACGAGCGCTTCACCGGCCGGCCGGCGACCCGCCACGACAACATCACCACCGGCCGCATCTATCAGGAGATCCTCGCCAAGGAGCGGCGCGGCGACTATCTCGGCGCCACCATTCAGGTGGTTCCCCACGTCACCAACGCGATCAAGGATTTCATCCGGGAAGGCAACGAGGGCTTCGATTTCGTCCTGTGCGAGATCGGGGGCACGGTCGGTGATATCGAGGGCCTGCCGTTCTTCGAGGCGATCCGGCAGCTCGGCAACGAGTTGCCCCGGCATCATGCCATCTACATCCACCTGACGCTCTTGCCGTTCGTTGCCGGCGCGGGCGAACTCAAGACCAAGCCGACCCAGCACTCGGTCAAGGAATTGCGCTCGATCGGCATTCAACCCGACATCTTGCTGTGCCGTACCGACCGGCCGATCCCCGACAGCGAGCGCGCCAAGCTCGCCTTGTTCTGCAACGTACGTCCGAGCGCGGTGATCGAAGCGCGCGACGCGGACAGTATCTACGCGGTGCCGGAGGCCTACCATCAGGGCGGGCTCGACCGCGAGGTACTCGCGGCTTTCGGGATCGAACCCGAAGGCGAACCTGATCTGGCGCGCTGGCGTCTCATCAACGAGCGCATTCGCAACCCCGAAGGCGATGTGACGATTGCCATCGTCGGCAAATATACCGGCCTCAAGGACGCCTATAAGTCGCTGATCGAGGCGCTCTCTCACGGCGGCATCGCCAACAAGGTCCGCGTCAATCTCGATTGGATCGAATCCGAGGTGTTCGAGCGCGAGGATCCGACGCCGTTTCTCGAGAACGTGAACGGCATTCTGGTCCCTGGCGGCTTCGGCCAGCGCGGCACCGAAGGGAAAATCCGCGCCGTTCAGTTCGCGCGCGAGCGCCAACTGCCGTATTTCGGGATTTGCTTCGGAATGCAGATGGCCGTCATCGAAGCGGCGCGCAACCTCTGCGGCATCGAGGAGGCGAACTCGACCGAATTCGGTGCGACCCCCGAACCGGTGGTCGGTTTGATGACCGAGTGGATGAAGGGCAACGAACTCCAGACTCGCGGTGTCCAGGGTGATCTCGGCGGCACCATGCGCCTCGGCGCCTATCCGGCGGTCCTTCAGCGCGGCAGCCGGGTATCGCAGATCTACCACGGCGCGACCGAGATTTCTGAGCGCCACCGCCACCGCTACGAGGTCAATACCAGGTACAAGGGCCGGCTCGAGCAGCATGGCATGCGCTTTTCCGGTATGTCGCCCGACGGACTATTGCCGGAGATGATCGAGTACGAAGACCATCCCTGGTTCGTCGGCGTGCAGTTCCACCCCGAGCTGAAATCGCGGCCTTTTGAGCCGCACCCGCTGTTTGCCTCTTTCGTCGGCGCGGCGGTGGACCAGAGCCGACTGGTCTAACCCGTTGGTCTTCACCTTGCCGATTTGCGCCATCTGCTAGGCGGGGCGATTGACGCCTTTCGCTCGCAATTCATCGCCGATTGCCTTTCCCGCCGCTGCCATTAACGTCGGCGGCCTTGAGTGCAGCAGCAAGAGGCGATCATGATCCATGAATTGAGGATTTATCACTGCGTGACCGGGCGGCTACCCGCTCTGTTGAAGCGGTTCGAAACCACGACGCTCGAGCTGTGGAAGCGGCACGGCATCCGCCAGGCCGGGTTCTGGACGGTGCTGGTGGGAGACGGCGGAAACCAGGACCTCCATTACCTGCTCGCCTGGGAATCCCTCGCCGAGCGTGAAACGAAGTGGAATAAATTCGCCACCGATCCGGAATGGCTAGCCAAGCGTGCCGAAAGCGAGCGCGACGGACCGATCGTCGCCTCGATCAAGAACATGTTCCTGCAGCCCACGGCGTTCTCGGCGGTGAAGTGACGGCGATGCCCCGCGGCCTCGACCATGTCATCCATGCCGTGCGCGATCTCGAGGCCGCGGCCGAGCTCTATCGTCGCCTCGGCTTCACTGTGGGCGCGCGCAACCAGCATTCGTGGGGCACCCATAACCACCTGGTCCAACTTCCGGGCTTCTTCCTCGAGCTGCTGACCGTGGCCGAGCCGCAAAAGCTCGGGAGCGATGGCCTCTCGGCGCTGTTCGGCACCTTCAACCGAGTCTTTCTCAAGCACCAGCAGGGACTCTCGCTGCTCATCCTCGAAAGCGAAGACGCCGCAGCGGACGCGACCCGCTTTCGCTCGGCGGCGATCGGGGTCTCGGATGCCGTGCATTTCGAGCGCGAGGGCAAGCGGCCGGACGGCGTCCCAACCAAGGTTGGTTTCTCGCTTGCGTTCGCGCGCGACGCCAAAGCGCCAGCCATCGGCTTTGCCGTCTGTCAGCAGCACTTTCCCGAAAATTTCTGGAATCCCGCCTTTCAGCAGCATCCCAACACGGCAAGCGCCATCGGGAGCGTGGTGTTGGTTGCCGAAAACCCGACGGACCATCACATTTTCTTGTCGGCCTTCACCGGCATCCGCGACCTTTCCGCCACATCGAGCGGGATCACGGTGTCAACGCCGCGCGGCGACATCAGGGTGATGGATCCGGCTGCCTTCCGCAGCCATTTCGGGACCGAGCCGCCCGATATTTCCCATGGGGCGCGGGTGGCCGCCGTGCAATTTCGTGTACGCGACCGCGCCGCGCTAAATGCGGCGCTGAAGGCGGGCGGGATCGCGGCTTCCTCGCGCATGGGCGCAACGATTGTCGCGCCGGAAACCGCCATCGGCGCAACGTTGGTATTCGACTAACGGATCGGATGAAGCCGCTCGTAACGGCGCGGTGAGCTCGACATCTGTGCCGGGCACCGCCCGCACCCGCTCGGTTGACCCCTAAAGACGGCCGGCGCATGGTCGCCCGCGATGAATGTCGAGCCCGCTCCCAATTCGATCGTCGCCGTCGGCGAAACGCGCTTCGGCAATGGGCTGCCGCTCGCGCTGATCGCGGGGCCTTGCGCGCTCGAGAGCCGCGACCACGCGCTCGAAATGGCCTCGGCGCTCAAGGAGATCGCCGGCAAGCTCCGAATCGGGCTCGTCTACAAAACCTCGTTCGACAAAGCCAACCGTACCAGCGCGAGGAGCAACCGCGGCGTCGGCCTCGATCGCGCTTTGCCAATCTTTGCGGAAGTCCGCCAGACGCTCGGCGTGCCCATCCTCACCGACGTGCACGAGGCACAGCAATGCCCACGCGTTGCTGAAGTCGTGGACGTGCTGCAGATTCCCGCCTTTCTGTGTCGGCAGACCGATCTCCTGCTCGCCGCCGCCGCGACCGGACGCGTCGTCAACGTCAAGAAGGGGCAGTTCTTGGCGCCGTGGGACATGGCGAACGTCGTCGCCAAGATTACCGCGGCCGGCAATCCCAACGTGCTGGTGACCGAGCGTGGGGCGTCCTTCGGTTACAATACCCTCGTCTCCGACATGCGCGCGCTGCCAATCCTCGCGCGCACCACCGGCGCGCCGGTGATCTTCGACGCCACGCATTCCGTGCAGCAGCCGGGCGGCAAGGGGACGTCCTCCGGCGGCGAGCGGGAATTCGTTCCAGTGCTGGCGCGCGCGGCGGTCGCGGTCGGGGTGGCTGGCGTCTTCATCGAGACCCACCAGGATCCCGACCGAGCGCCGTCCGACGGACCTAATATGGTCCCCCTCAAGCAGATGCAGGGGCTGCTGCAGCGCCTGGTCGAATTCGACCGACTCGCGAAGAACAGAAAGCAAATAGCTGGAAATTAAGCGAGTTCACCATCCCTCCAGTTCTGAAAATCGTCGGCCTCGTGGTTTTCGCGCAAACGCTGTTCACGCGCGCCGTCGATCCCGTCATCCCCATGATCGCGGGCGATCTCGCCATCGACGTGAAAACCGCTGCATTGCTTACGAGCGCCTACACATTTCCATACGCATTGGTGCAACCCGCGCTGGGCGTCACCGGAGACTTCTTCGGCAAGACCCGGCTGATGAATCTGTGCCTGCTGGTGATCGCGTTGTCGGCGCTGGTCTGCGCGGTGGCGACGAGCTTCTCGCTGCTCGTCGCCATGCGGGTCGCGGCGGGGCTGGTGGCGGGCGGGATATTTCCCGTAGCGATGGCTCTCACCGGCGATCTTGTACCGGTCAATCAGCGCCAAGTGGCGATCGGTCGGCTCCTTGCGGTGGGCCTCACGGGAAACCTCGTAGGCTCCTCGATCGCGGGCGTGATTGGCGACCTGCTCGGCTGGCGCGGCGTGTTCGCAATTCTCGGCTCGTTCGGATTGATCGTGACGATCGCGGCGTTGTTCGCCTTCCGCGGCGTGGTGACGCCGCCGCCGGCGCGTTTTAATCGTGCGGCAGTGATGGCCAATTTCCGCAGCATTTTTGCCGATCCGCGCGCCAAGGTCTGCTTCACATCCGTGTTCTTCGAAGCAGTTTTCATCCACGGGCTCTTTCCTTACGTGGCGCTGCTGCTGCTTGCGATTGGCGAGCCGCGTGCCTCGATCGCGGGACTGCTGATCGCCGCGTTCGCCATGGGCGGCGTTTTCTATTCCCTCTCGGTTCCGGCTCTCATCGCCCATGTACGGGAGCGCCATTTGATGGTCGCCGGCGGCGCGCTCGCCGCAACAGGTCTCATTCTCATCGCGTTGCACGTCCCATGGATGTGGCAGATTGCCGTCTACGGCATATTTGGATTTGGCTTCTATCTCCTGCACGGATGTATCCAGGTCCACGTTACCGAATTGTCGCAGACGGCGCGCGGCGCGGCCGCCTCGTTGCATTCATCCTTCTTCTATCTTGGCCAGGCCGTCGGCCCCGTGGTCTACGGCTATGGTTTTGCTCATGGGGGGCCGGAGCCCAGCATTTTCGTCGGTGCAGCGGTGGTGATGACGGTCGGGATCGCGTGCTCGCGGCTGCTGCGTCATCGGACCTCGTATTGAGGACCCAACGGCGGCTGCGGCACAGGACCGGGCCGCGAATGGCCTTGTGCAATCGCGCGGGAATGCCCATCATGAGGTTCGACGGCCTGGGGTGCCGCGCCGACGCGGCTGAGATCACACCCATGGAACCTGTCTGGGTCATTCCAGCGAAGGGAGCCGCCGGTTGCCGAACCAGCCCACGCCCAATGTCCGAAAGTCGGATGTCGCCATCATCGGCGCCGGGGTGATCGGCCTTGCCATTGCGTGGCGATTGGCGGCGCGGGGAGCATCTGTCCAAGTATTCGACCGGGGCGCGGCTGGTGGCGGCGCGAGCCACGCCGCCGCCGGCATGTTGGCGGCCTGCGCCGAGGCCGAGCCTGGCGAGGAGGCCCTGGTCGCGCTCGGCCGCGAAAGCCAGGCGCGCTGGCCCGCTTTCGCCGCCGAGTTGCTCGAGGTCTCGGGTGTCGATGTGGAACTGCGCACCGAGGGCACGCTGGTCGTCGCCTTGACCGCGGACGATCAGGCACGGCTGAACCATCAGCTTGTATTCCAGCAAAAACTCGGGTTGCCGCTGCAATGGATTTCAGCAGCGGAGACGCGGCGGCGCGAGCCGCATCTCGCCGGCAAGCTCGCCGGCGCCGTGTGGAGCCCCGAAGATACCCAAGTCGACAATCGCAAGCTCGCGCACGCGCTCCGCCTCGCCGCCGAAACCGCCGGCGCCAGCGTCAACGAATATCGGGCGGTGAGCACGATTTCATCGCGGGCCGGGCGCGTCGACGGCCTCACGCTCGCCGACGGCGCCAAGGTGTCGGCGGATGTGGTCGTGCTTGCGGCCGGTGCGTGGTCGCGGAGCATTGCCGGCTTGGGGCCGGAACTGCTGCCGCCGGTGCGGCCGATCAAAGGGCAGATGCTCGCATTGCGCATGGACCCGGCTGCCCCGCTCTTGACCCATGTGGTTTGGGCGCCGGCGGCCTATTTGGTGCCGCGCCGCGATGGCCGCCTGCTGGTGGGGGCGACGGTCGAGGAAAAGGGATACGACACGTCGCTGACCGCGGGTGGGATGCTCACCTTGCTCGAAGCCGCCTGGCGCGCAGTGCCTGCGGTCGAGGAACTGCCGATCGATGAGATGTGGGTCGGGCATCGACCGGGCAGCCGCGACGACGCGCCGATCCTCGGTGCCGGACCGATCGACGGACTCATCTACGCCACCGGGCACTATCGCAACGGAATTCTGCTGACGCCGATCACGGCCGATGCCATCGCGCGCCTCGTGCTTGACGGTGTCAGCGAGGCCGCAATCCGTCCCTTCGGCATCGAGCGATTTGGCTCGCTCCCCGCTGCTGCGGAATAGGGAGGAACTGCCATGACGCAAGCCGCCGTCGAGGCGAACATCCGGGTCAACGGGGAGACCGAGCCGCTCGTCGTCGCGACGCTGGCGGCCTTGTTGGAGGAAAAGGCCGTCGACATCGGCCAACGTGGGATCGCGGTCGCGCTCAACGGCGCCATCGTCCCGCGCGCGGCGTGGCCGCAGACGAGGCTTCGCCCCGGCGACAGCGTCGAAATCGTACGCGCCCGTCAGGGCGGCTGAGGAGCTTTCGAGATGTCCGATCCCTTGATCATTGCTGGCCGCGAGTTCGGTTCGCGTCTCTTCTTCGGCACCGCCGGTTATCCCAACCGCAAGCTCATGCTCGACGCCATCGCCGCAAGTGGAACCGAGATGGTGACGGCCTCGATCCGACGCATCAGCCTGGCGGGGGAGGACGAGAGCCTGGTCGATCTCATCCCGAAGCACATCCACTTCCTGCCCAACACCGCGGGCTGCCAGACCGCGAAGGACGCCGTGCTGACCGCCGAGCTTGCACGCGAGGCGCTAGAGACCAACTGGATCAAGCTCGAAGTCATCGGCGACCGCGAGCTGCTCTATCCCGACACCGAAGAGCTCGTGCGCGCGACCGAGACGCTGGTTGCGAAAGGCTTTACCGTATTGCCTTACTGCACCGAGGACCCCGTCGTCTGCCGCAAGCTCGCCGACGCCGGCGCTGCGGCGGTGATGCCGCTCGGTTCGCCGATCGGCTCGGGCCTCGGCATCTCTAACCCGCATCTGATCGAATTGATCTGCGCACGGTCGGCGGTTCCGGTCGTGCTCGATGCCGGTATCGGCACCGCTTCCGACGCCGCGCTGGCGCTGGAACTCGGCTGCGCCGCGGTGCTGCTCAATACTGCGGTCTCGAAAGCGCGCGATCCGGTCATGATGGCCAAGAGCATGCGCGCTGCCGTCGAGGCCGGCCGGTTGGCCCGCTTGGCCGGACGCATACCGAAGCTCGCCCATGCGGAACCGTCGAGCCCGCAATTCGGCCTCGTGGGTACGTGATCATCGCGGCGCCGCTTGCGGGCGCGACGAGGGCACGATCTGGCGACACGTGACAGCGGGCCCTCGCTATGGCCACAGCTCCTCCCTCATCGAAGGCCGCGGCGAGCAGAATGCGGCTCTCGTTTCGCCCGCCGCAACGCCGACGAATGAATTGCCATGAAGCTTCCTGATCCGGCGCTACTCCTGGTGACTGACCGACATCAGGCACGGTTGCCCCTCGCCGATATCGTGCGTGCGGCGCTTTCGGCCGGCTGCCGCTGGGTGAGCGTGCGGGAAAAGGATCTGTCCGACGAGGATCAAATCGCGCTCGCCTTGACGCTGGCGCCGATCGCGCGGCGGCACGGCGCCCGTCTGACGTTGCATGGCGATGCCGCGTTGGCGAAAGCCTGCGGCAGCGATGGCGTTCACTTGTCGGCGGGTCGCGATCCCGCCGCAAGCCGCGCACTGCTGGGACCGGACAAGCTCATCGGCGTGTCGGTGCACACCGCCACCGAGGTGGAGGCGATCGATCCCCGCCTCGTCGACTATGCCATCGCGGGGCCCGCTTTCGAGACTCCAAGCAAGCCGGGCTACGGCCCCGAGATCGGCCATAAGGGGCTTGCCGAGATCGCTGCGGCGGCGCCCGTCCCGGTGCTCGCCATCGGGGGTCTCAACGCCACGAGGGCGGCGGAAGTGCTGGCGGCGGGTCCGGTCGGCATCGCCGTCATGGGGAGCATCATGCGTGCGGTCGATCCCGGCCAGGAGATGAAGGCACTGCTGGCGATCGTTGCCGGGGCTCACCCCCGCGCGCGATAGGGCGCCACTCCTTGGTCCGGCAACCACACATTTGCGGGTAACTTGCCCGTCTGCCAGAAAACGTCGATCGGTATGCCGCCGCGCGGATACCAGTAGCCGCCGATGCGGAGGAATTTCGGCTTGAGCAGGGCGACGAGTTTCTTGCCGATCGCGACGGTGCAATCCTCGTGGAAGGCGCCGACATTACGGAAGCTGCCGAGATAAAGCTTAAACGACTTCGACTCCAGCAGCCATTTTCCCGGCGCGTAGTCGATGACGAGGTATGCAAAATCGGGCTGACCGGTGATCGGACAGAGCGTGGTGAATTCCGGCACAGTGAAACGCGCGACATAGTCGGTGTCGGGGTGGGGATTTGCGACGCGATCGAGCGTCGCCGCCTGAGGAGAAGCGGGAAGACGGCTCGGCTTGCCGAGATGACGAAGCGTTTTAGCCATTGTTCTCATCCTCGGGTCGAACTTGGGTACCCCGAGTTCGGCCACAAGCGCGGGAGCAAGCGATCCGGACGAGCCTGCCACTTCGGTTATCGCTTATCTGCGGGTTACTGGATGCCCCGCTTCCACGGGGCATGACAAGGGTGTTCTCGATCCTGTAGAAGCCCCGCGAGCGCTGCGATCCTCCGGGGACCCCATGACTGCCATCACCGACATCATCGGCCGCGAGATCCTCGACAGCCGCGGCAATCCGACGGTCGAGGTCGACGTCGTGCTCGAAGACGGGACTAAGGGCCGCGCCGCGGTGCCATCGGGGGCCTCGACCGGGACGCACGAGGCGGTCGAATTGCGTGACGGCGGCAAGCGGTATCTGGGCAAGGGGGTGCGCCGGGCGGTCGACGCCATCAACGGCGAGATTTTCGATGCGGTCGGCGGCATGGACGCCGAGGCCCAGGCCAAGATCGACGAGACACTCATTACGCTCGATGGCACGCCAAACAAAGGCCGCCTCGGCGCCAATGCCATCCTCGGGGTTTCGCTCGCGGTCGCCAAGGCGGCGGCTGCGGCCCATCAGGCTCCGCTCTACCGCTATGTGGGGGGGACCGCGGCACGGCTTCTGCCAGTGCCGATGATGAACATCCTCAATGGCGGCGTGCACGCCGACAATGCGATCGACTTTCAGGAATTCATGATCATGCCGGTGGGCGCGGCCTCATTCTCGGAGGCGCTGCGTACGGGGTCGGAGATTTTCCACACCCTGCGCGCTGCGCTCAAACAGGCCGGCCACGATACCAATGTGGGCGACGAGGGCGGCTTTGCTCCCGATCTGCCGTCGGCCGAAGCCGCACTCGATTTCGTCGTGACCGCGATCGAGAAGGCCGGCTTCGCGCCGGGCAAGGACGTTATGCTCGCGCTCGACCCCGCCGCGTCCGAATTTTTCAAGGATGATGGCTATCGCTACGAGGGCGAAGGCAAGGTTCGCTCGCGACAAGAGCAGGTAAACTATCTTGCCGAGCTCGTCGCGCGCTATCCAATCGTTTCGATCGAGGATGGAATTGCCGAGGACGACCTCGAAGGTTGGAAGATGCTGACCGGCCTGATTGGCGACAAATGCCAGCTCGTCGGCGACGATGTATTCGTGACCAATGTCACGCGCCTCGCCCACGGCATCAAGAATGGCATCGCCAATTCGATTCTGGTCAAGGTCAACCAGATCGGCACGCTCACCGAGGCGCTCGCCGCAGTCGAGATGGCGCATAAGGCCGGCTACACCGCGGTCATGTCGCACCGCTCCGGCGAGACCGAGGATGCGACCATCGCCGACCTCGCGGTCGCGACCAACTGCGGGCAGATCAAAACCGGCTCGCTCGCGCGCTCGGACCGCACGGCAAAATACAATCAGCTCTTACGCATCGAGGAGGAGTTGGGCGGCCAGGCCAGATATGCCGGACGCGCCGCGTTGAAGGCGTTGCGCTGAGATCGAGCGCATCGACCCTAGGGGGCACCGCACCCCGATTGCATTAAAGCCGTCTTAACGGAGCGCCGGCAAGGTTGCGCCATGGTGACCCGGAAGCGGTTCCGCACCGTCCTCAATGCGCTTGCGCTTTATACCATCGCCGCGCTGGTGATCGGCTATTTTGGCGTCAATGCCTACTCCGGCAACCGCGGGCTGCGCGCGAGGCAGGATCTCGACCAGCAGATCGCGGAACTCAGCGCCGAGCTTGACGCGCTCAAGGCCGAACGTGCCAATTGGGAACGCCGCGTCTCGCTGCTCAAGCCCGAAAGCATCGATCCTGACATGCTCGACGAGCGCGCCCGGGTGCTGCTCAACTACGCCGATCCGCGCGAGCTCACCTTGCGCCTCAAGCGACCCTGACCGCGCTGGACCGCTGACAGCGGCAATTTGCGAAATCGGTTTTTTCTACCTATTTCCCGCCACAAAGAGCCGCGCCCGCGCTTATCCCCATCCGCTTCCGCCCTGCGGCGATTTCGGCTATTGGGGAAGTAGCCGCCTCGCCGACAAAGAGCCCCACCCCGAGGAGCAAAATGGCCGTTGCCAGCAATCGACCCGCGGCTCAGCCCGCCGCCGTGCGCCGGGCGTCCGTCGAACCTGCGGCGGAGATGCCTGATTTCAACCAGGAGCAAGAGCTTCACGCCTATCGCCAGATGCTGCTCATTCGCCGGTTCGAGGAGAAGGCGGGACAACTGTACGGCATGGGGCTGATCGGTGGCTTCTGCCACCTCTATATCGGCCAGGAAGCCGTCGTCATCGGCATGCAAATGGCGATCAAGGCGGGCGATGAGGTCATCACTGGATACCGCGACCACGGTCATATGCTGGCGTGCGGCATGGATCCCAAGGGCGTGATGGCAGAGTTGACCGGCCGACGGGGAGGCTATTCCAAGGGCAAGGGCGGCTCGATGCACATGTTTTCGGTCGAGAAGGGGTTTTTCGGCGGACACGGCATCGTCGGCGCCCAGGTCCCGCTCGGAACCGGGCTCGCATTCGCCAACAAATACCGCGGCAACGACAATGTTTCGCTCACCTATTTGGGCGATGGCGCCGCCAACCAGGGGCAGGTCTACGAAAGCTTCAATATGGCGAAGCTGTGGAAGCTGCCGGTGGTCTACGTCATCGAGAACAATCAGTACGGGATGGGAACCTCCGTCGCCCGCGCATCGGCCACCACCAATCTGTCCCAACGCGGGCGTTCCTTCGACCTTCCCGGCGAACAGATCGACGGCATGGACGTGCGCGCGGTCAAGGCCGCCGGCGACAAGGCCACGAAATGGTGTCGCGATGGCAACGGACCCATCATTCTCGAAATGCTGACTTATCGATATCGCGGCCACTCCATGTCGGATCCCGCCAAGTACCGGCCCAAGGAGGAAGTCGACAAGGTCCGCACCGAGCACGATCCGATCGAGCAGGTGCGCAACCGCCTGTTGAAGAAGGGCTTTGCGAGCGAGGACGCCTTGAAAAAGATCGACGCCGAAGTCCGCGCGGTCATCAACGAGGCGGCCGAATTTGCCACCAATGACGCGGAGCCAGATCCGGGCGAGCTTTGGGCCAATGTGTACGCCGAGTAGGACATGGCCGCTGCCACCACCAAAACAGTGCTCGCCTTCTTCGCCCGTCCGGCGCCCGCCGTGGCGGTGACGTCGCTGGCGACCAGTCTCGCGCGGGTCCGTCGCTAGGCCGCCAACGGGTGATGCGTCTATGCCGATTCAAGTATTGATGCCCGCGCTCTCGCCCACGATGGAGAAGGGCAACCTCGCCAAGTGGCACAAGAAAGAGGGCGACGCGGTGAAGTCCGGCGACGTCATTGCCGAGATCGAGACCGATAAGGCCACCATGGAGGTCGAGGCGGTCGACGAAGGTACGCTCGGCAAGATTTTGGTGCCGGAAGGGACCAATGACGTGGCGGTCAACACGCCGATCGCCATGATCTTGGGCGAGGGCGAAGACGCCTCCGCATTGACCGACGGCGGCGCCGCGCTCCAGCAGAAGACGCCGGTCACCGCCCCGCCCGCCAAAGCCGAGCAATCGGCACCGCAGGTCAATCGAGCGCCCGCGCCGGCGAAGGCGGAAGCCGCCGCGCCGGCCCCGGCACCAACGCCGACGGAGCCTGACCTTCCGGAAGGCACCGAAATGGTCACGATGACCGTGCGCGAGGCCTTGCGCGACGCGATGGCGGAGGAAATGCGCCGCGACAAGACCGTCTTCGTAATGGGCGAGGAGGTCGCCGAGTATCAAGGCGCCTACAAGGTGACGCAGGGCCTGCTGCAGGAATTCGGCGCCGCCCGCGTGATCGACACGCCGATCACCGAGCATGGCATGACCGGGCTCGGCGTCGGCGCGGCGTTCGCGGGCCTCAAGCCGATCATCGAGTTCATGACCTTCAACTTCGCCATGCAGGCCATGGACCAAATCATCAATTCGGCGGCCAAAACGCGCTACATGTCGGGCGGCCAGATGCGCGTATCGGTCGTGTTCCGCGGGCCGAATGGACCCGCCGCCCGCGTCGCCGCCCAGCACAGCCAGGACTACACGTCCTGGTATTCGCACGTTCCAGGCCTCAAAGTCATAGCTCCCCATACTGCCGCCGACGCCAAGGGTCTGCTCAAATCCGCGATTCGCGACCCCAATCCCGTTATCTTTCTCGAAAATGAAATCCTTTACGGGCAGAGCTTTCCGGTACCCAAGCTCGACGATCATCTCGTGCCGATCGGCAAGGCGAAGATCGCGCGCTCCGGCACCGACGTGACCATCGTCGCCTGGTCGATGGGCATGACCTACGCGCTCAAGGCGGCCGATGAATTAGCCAAAGACAAGATCAGCGCCGAGGTCATTGACCTGCGCACGCTCAAGCCAATGGACACCGCGACCATCGTCGAATCGGTCAAAAAGACCGGCCGCATCGTCACGGTCGAGGAAGGCTGGCGGCAGTCGGGTGTGGGGGCGGAGATCGCCGCCAGCGTGACAGAGCACGCCTTCGATTGGCTCGACGCCCCCGTCACCCGCGTCACCGGCAAGGACGTGCCGATGCCATACGCGGCCAATCTTGAAAAACTCGCGCTGCCTTCGGTCGCGGATGTGGTCGCAGCGGCAAAGGCGGTCTGTTACCGATGAGGAACCTATGGCGACGTTCGATGCGCTGCACGTTCCGCCGACCGCGCTGGAGCACGGCGGGGTCGAGGTTTTGCGCGCGGCCATCGTAGAAGGGGGACTGCACGTTTCGCTGCGTCGCGCTTTCGACGATCCGCAGGCGTGGGGCATGCTCATTGCGGACGTTGCCAGACATGCCGCGCGCATCTTCGCAAAGGAAACCAAATTGACCGAGGACGAGGCACTCGAGCGCATCCGCGCTATGTTCGATGCCGAGATGGACGCGCCGACCGATCCCGGCACCACCAGCGCGATCAGCTAGACGATCGAGAGTTTGTCATGCCGGTCAATATTCTGATGCCCGCGCTGTCGCCGACCATGGAGAAGGGCAACCTCGCGAAGTGGCTCAAGAAGGAGGGAGACAAGGTCAAGCCGGGCGACGTGATCGCCGAGATCGAGACCGACAAGGCAACGATGGAGTACGAGGCGATCGACGAGGGCACGCTCGCCAAGATCGTGGTGCCGGAGGGCACGCAGGACGTGCCGGTCAAGGCGGTCATCGCAGTGCTGGCAGAGGAGGGGGAGGACGTTAAGGCGGCCGCCGCCGGTGCGGGAACCGGCGCGCCGGCGGCGAAAGCGGCGCCGCCGGCAAAACCGGCAAGCGCCCCGCCCCCGCCGCCAAAGGAAGAGGGTGTTTCAGCACGGCCCTCCCCATCGATGCGCTCCGCGCCCGCGGTAAGCGAGGCGGCGCCGGCGCGGGCCGCGCCGCAAGCCTCGGCAGCTTCCGTTTCCCAGCCGGGGGAAGGCGAGGGGACGCGGGTCGCGCGCACGAACCGCGTGTTTTCGTCTCCGCTGGCGCGCCGGCTAGCGAAAGAGGCCGGCATCGATCTCGCACGTGTCGGGGGCTCCGGTCCGCACGGCCGCGTCATCGCGCGCGACGTGGAAGCGGCCAAGTCGGGCCGGGGGCTTGCGGCTCCCGCCGCGGCGTCCCCTGTCGGCGCGGTCGCGCTCACCGTGCAAACGCCGGCTGACGAGAAGATCCGCGCGCTATTCGAGCCCGGCTCGTACGACGCCGTCCCGCACGACAATATCCGCAAGGTGATCGCGCGGCGTCTTGTCGAAGCGAAGCTCACAATCCCGCATTTCTATCTCACGCTCGAGTGCAACATCGGCAAGCTCGTCGCGGCGCGCGAAGAGATCAACGCCGCCGCGCCGAAGGACAAGGACGGCAAGCCCGCCTACAAGATTTCGGTCAACGATTTCGTCATCAAAGCGCTTGCGCTCGCGCTCCAGCGCGTTCCGGATGCCAATGTGACCTGGACCGAAGGCGCCATGCTCAGGCACAAGCATTCCGACATCGGCGTTGCGGTTTCGATACCCGGTGGGCTGATCACGCCGGTGGTGCGCCAGACGGAGCAAAAATCGCTTTCCGTCATCTCCAACGAGATGAAGGATTTCGCCGCGCGTGCGCGTGCCCGCAAGCTGGCGCCGCACGAATACCAGGGCGGGACCAGCGCCGTGTCTAACCTCGGCATGTACGGGATCAAGGAATTCTACGCCATCATCAACCCGCCGCACGCCACCATTCTGTCGGTCGGCGCCGGAGAGGAGCGCGCGATCGTGCGGAACGGCAAGATCGAGGCGGCACATATGATGACCGTTGGACTCGCGACCGATCACCGCGCCGTCGACGGCGCGCTCGGCGCGATGCTTCTGGGCGCGTTCAAGACATTGATCGAAAATCCGGTGATGATGGTAGTGTAAGTCTGGAAGCTTGGGTTCGCGCGTCTTGAAACCGCTGTTGTTCGAAGAGGTGGATGGCGACGGAACCAGCGTTTGCTCCAAAATCCGCCCATGACGTGCCGTACGTCCGGTAACCCAAGATAAGGGCCGACAAGTCCGGCGCCTTTTGCAAGAGAAAGCGGCATGGCTGACACCTCCTTCGACATCATCATCATTGGTTCCGGACCCGGCGGCTACGTCACCGCCATCCGCGCGGCGCAGCTCGGTTTTTCGACCGCGATCATCGAGCGCGATTATCTCGGCGGCATCTGCCTCAACTGGGGCTGCATTCCCACCAAGGCGCTGCTGCGCTCGGCCGAGATTTTTCACTACATGCAGCATCCCAACGACTACGGTCTCTCGGCCGAGAAAGTGACTTACGACCCCGCCGCCGTGGTCAAGCGCTCGCGCGCGGTATCGAAACGGCTTAACGACGGCGTCGGCTTTCTGATGCGCAAGAACAAGGTCACGGTGATCTGGGGCGAGGCGACGATCGACGCGCCGGGCAAGGTGACGGTGAAGACCAGCGCGACCGCGGCGCCAAAAGGCGTGCTCGGGGCCGGCGCCTATCAAGCCAAGCACATCATCATCGCCACCGGCGCGCGGCCACGCGTGTTGCCCGGCCTCGAACCTGACAAAAAGCTGATCTGGACCTATTTCGAGGCCATGGTGCCCGACCGTATGCCAAAATCGCTGCTGGTCGTCGGTTCGGGCGCGATCGGCATCGAGTTCGCCTCGTTCTACCGCACCTTCGGCGTCGAGGTGACGGTGGTCGAGATCCTGCCGCAAATTCTCCCCGCCGAGGATGCCGAGATTGCAGCATTCGCGCGCAAGCAATTCGAGAAGCAAGGCATCAAGATTCTGACCGGCGCGAGGGTGACAAAGCTCGACAAGAAGTCGGACAGCGCGACTGCGACCATCGATGACGGCAAAGGCGGCACGCAGACGCTCACCGCGGAGCGCGTCATCTCCGCGGTCGGCGTCACGGGCAATATCGAACATCTCGGTCTCGAAAAGCTCGGCGTGAAGACCGACCGCGGCGCCATCGTGGTCGATCCGCTCAATCGCACCAATGTGCCCGGCATCTACGCCATCGGCGACGTTTCCGGCCCGCCCTTGCTCGCGCACAAGGCCGAGCACGAGGGCGTCATTTGCGTCGAGGCGATCAAGGGCCTGAAGCCTCATCCCATGGACAAGCGCCTCATCCCGGGCTGCACCTATTGCTCGCCGCAAATCGCCTCGGTCGGCCTCACCGAGCAGGCGGCGAAGGAGAACAAGTTCGATATCCGCGTGGGCCGCTTTCCATTCATAGGCAACGGCAAGGCGATCGCGCTGGGCGAAGATCAAGGCCTCGTCAAGGTGATCTTCGACAAGAAGACCGGGGCACTGCTCGGCGCGCACATGGTGGGAGCGGAGGTGACCGAGCTGATCCAGGGCTATGTCGTGGCGATGAACCTCGAGACCACGGAGGAGGAGCTCATCCACACCGTCTTCCCACACCCGACGCTCTCCGAGATGATGAAGGAGGCGGTGCTCGATGCCTATGGGCGTGTCCTCAACATTTAATGCCCGTCATCGACATTCACACCCATTGTTCACCCCGCGCGCGCGATGATCCACTCGGCGTCGCGCAGGCGCTGCGGGGAATACCGGTCGGCAAAAATTCAGTGACGAATTATCGCGGCTTGCCGGCGGTGTCCTACCACGACATGACCGATTTTGGCCTCCAGCAGGAGGTTTGCGCTAAGGCCGGTATCACCGGCCGGATCATCAGCAATCCGTTCGCGGCGGAGGTGATGACCGCGATCTCGAGCAAGCCCGCGATCGAGGTCGTCAAGCACGTCAACGACCAGACCGCCGCGGTGGTGGCGCGGGCGAAGAGCAATTGGGGCCTCGGTACGCTCAATCCGCTCGATGCAAGCCACGTCGCCGAGGGCGAGCGGTGTCTTGACGCGCTCGGTTTCAAGGGGCTGCTGATCACGTCGAGCTGGCACGGCCAATTCATCGACGGCGAAGACGCCTTCGCGTTCTGGGAATGGGCGCAAGCGCGGCAAGTGCCGATCTTCATCCATCCGCCGCGCGTGCCGATCGGGCACGAGCAGCAGATGAATCAATACAAGCTCGATGAATTGGTCGGGCGGCCGTTCGACACCGCGATGGTGCTCGCACGCATGATCCTATCGGGGCTGTTCGACCGCTATCCGGCCTTGAAGATCGCGGTCGCACATATGGGCGGCGGGCTTCTGCCGGTCATCGGACGGCTCGATTTCGGCTGGCGGCTCGGCTGCGACGGCATGCCCGAGCACGCCGTCATTCGATGCAAGCGTCGGCCGAGCGATTATCTCGCCGGGCTTTACGTCGACACCATGGGCTTCTGGGCGCCGCACGTGCGCGAGACGGTGGAGGTGTTCGGCGTCGACCGCGTCATGTTCGGCACCGATTACGGCCCGGTGCCGATCGATCCCGGGGAGCACATCGACATCGTGAACGGACTGGTAATCTCCGCCACCGATAAAGAGAAAATTCTTTGGCGTAACGCGGCGCGTTTTTTCAACCTGGACAACATCGCGTGAGGTCCGCTCGGGCAGGAATTGCAGGCGAATGGCGGCACCGTTCGATCCGCAGGTGCTGCGGGTGGGTGCTCGCGGCACTGCTGCTCTCGTTAGCTCAGGGAGCGAGAGCCGAAGCTGCCGAGCGACCGGCGGCGTCTACGAGCGCACCGTCGCCGGCCGCCATGGCCGAATACCGTCGCAAGTTCGAGGAGTACACCCTCGCGCGTCGGAGATATGAGGCCGAAGCCGATGCTTACTGGGATTCCATCGCGGACAAGCGTCGGCTGCGACGTGCCAAACGCCGCAACAATCAGGACATTGTGCTCGGCGATTACGTGTTGACCCAGCCGCCGGTCTATTCGGGACCGCCGAAACCGGTCGATCCCTCGGCCCCTCCCGAAGAGGCGCCACCAAGGAAGTACGTGCCGGTCGTGGCCGACTTTTTGCGGGCAGCGGCGGAGCAATTCAATTTCGTTCCGCAGCAACCTCGCAGCGAGATGGACTACAAGCGCGCTTACGCCAGGACCGCCTCTGCCGCCGGGTTGACGAAGGAACAGGCCGTGCGAATTTATGCTTTCGAGTCCGGGGGCGACGGCAAATACGACGTGCAAGCGGGATTGGAACAGCCGAAGCCGGGCGCGCAGGCGATTTCCACCGCGCTGGGCTACAACCAGCTGTTGGCAACCAACAGCGTCGAGCTCATGGCGGAGAAGGGCGATCAGTTCATCAGGATCTTGACCGCGAAGGCCGCGGGATTACCCGAGGAGGCGAAGAAAACCCTGCAGAGGAAGCTTGGGGTGCTCAAAAGCATGATCGCTTTCTGCCGAAGCGTGCCCGATACCTGGAGCGCGCACGACAAGCTGGCGAACACGCCCAAAGGCCTCGGCGTCCATGCGCTGAATCTGGATCTGGACGTTGGTCCCTTGCTGCAAACGCAGAAGCTCTTGGATTCCATCGTGTTCGCGCGCGCGCAGGGATACGGCGCGGTGTTGAGTGCGGCCGAGCTCGAGATGATGAACCTCACCGGCGATGGCAATGGCCTCGATATCATCACCATGCCGTTGGCGTCGCGCGAACGAGTGCCCACCTCGAATTTCTTCCAGCCGGGAGGCTATGAGCGCAATCCGATCGCCGGCCGCAGCGGCGTCGTCTCGAAGTTGATAGCTGCGACCAACGCAGTGATGGATCAAGAGAGCAAATTGCAGGGCGCAAAGGACCTGGCGGCCGTATTCCCCAAATAAATGATAGGAAGACCAGTCGCCCGCATGAGCCATAAGCGCGTTTACGCGCGTCCATAGCCCGTCGAAGACGGTCGTCAACGCCCTTGAGGACGCGCTATGGCGAAATGCGGGTGCCCGGGATTCCGCTGGTGCTCATCCGGTCTACGACTTTGGATCGCCCGCTTTCGCGGGGCATGACGGGAAGGTTTTACGCGCCGGGAGCTCGGCGGGTCGTTTGCGCGTCCACACGCTGTGGTAGGTATTTTCATTGTTAATAACAGGCCGGAAACAATGGCCGGTCGTTTTCTACAACCGGCGCTTGCATCGCGATCCTCGCATGACGGGTGCGCTGGCGCCTGGCCGCGGCCGCGATATGCGTCCGCGCAGCAAAAAGCCCGGCGCGGTGTCCCGTCCGGGCGGCTGGCGTAGTTTCGGTGAATACGCTTTTCTGGAAGATTCTCGTTACACGAGTCAAGAGGGTTGTGGGAAGACTTGTATCCTGCGCTTGTTGCGGCGCGCCAAAGCTTGAATTTACGTCAGCTTTGGAGGCCGCTGCGCCCCTGCGATTGTCCGAGACTCATCATGCGCGGGCTTAATCCGCTCACTCGATCTCGACATCGTTCCAGAAGCCGATCCAATGATCGACCTGCTTCATCGCGGCGCGCGGCGCCTCGTACGACCAGGCGGCGCGCTCGCTGCGTGCGGCGTCCGCCGCGACGTCGTAAAACTGGACTCCGTGCGGGCAGGCCAGATCGCTCGTCGTCTTCGGAGCCAGCTGCAGCAGATCCATCCGGACTGATTCCCGCGGGAAATACCGGTAGCCCTGCACTTCGAGGGTTCGATCGCTCTCCGCGATTACCTGACCGCGCCATCTCGCCTTCATGGGTGACCATCCTCCGTCCCGGCTAAACTGGATTCAGTCATAGCACTCGGAGAGAAACTACAGAGTGCCCGCACCGCCGAACGGGGCGTTTTTATCTCCCGCCGCCGCCGAAGAAGCCGCTTGCATCGCGCAGGATCTGCTGACGGATGAACGGATCGGGGTCGGCGCCCATCACGATCGATCCGGGGTGGCCGCAGGGCGTCCAACAGACCACATTGCCCGGCGGGGTGTTCCGGTACACCCCCGGCGTGCCGTAGGACCACTGCGTGAAGGCGGGGACTTGCTGCCCGTGCGTGCGCTGGGGGAGGTACTTGGTCCGCGCATCGGCGGGCGAGGTGGCGAGCAATCCCAGACCCAACGCCGAGGCGATTAATCCCAGCGAGAGTGCTGTCCTGTTAATGCTGGCGGCCGGCATTGAGTCCTCCATCTGTCCCTACGTCGGCCGCAAATATGGCGTCCGCCGCCGACACAGGCCAGTCGACGGTCATCACAACTGTGTGTCGCCACTGCAAATTCTTGTGCGCTGCGTGCCGCCGCATAGTTCAGGGCTATTGCAGCACAACCAGCACCGGCGCATCTCGCCGGAAGCGGCCGCCAATCCCGGCGCCCTTGCAGGCATTGATGCCGCTTGCGTCGGATGCGGCCGATCCGTAAGTAAGTTCCGGAGCTTCCATGACCGTCGTTCTCGACGCCAGCAGCAGAGCGCGCCATCCGGAGAAGGCACATCGGCCGGACGCACCTGCGTTGAAAAAGCCCGATTGGATCAGGGTCAAAGCGCCGGTTTCCAAAGGCTACGGCGAGACGCGCGCGATCGTGCGTGCGAACGGCTTGCATACCGTTTGCGAGGAAGCGGGGTGCCCCAATATCGGCGAGTGCTGGGACAAGAAGCACGCGACCTTCATGTTGATGGGCGATACCTGCACGCGCGCCTGCGCGTTCTGCAACGTCAAAACCGGCTTGCCCGGCCCGCTCGATGGCGCCGAGCCCGAACGGGTCGCCGAAGCGACGGCAAAGCTCGGCCTCAAGCACGTGGTCGTGACTTCGGTCGATCGCGACGATCTCGATGACGGCGGCGCCGCCCACTTTGCCGCGGTCATTCGCGCGATTCGCGCGCGCTGTCCGATCACGACGATCGAAGTGCTCACGCCCGATTTTCTGCGCAAGGAAGGCGCCGTCGAGACGGTGGCGGCGGCAAGGCCCGACGTCTTCAACCACAACCTCGAGACCGTGCCTTCGAAGTATCTCACCGTGCGACCCGGCGCGCGTTACTTCGCCTCGATCCGCCTGCTGCAGCGGATCAAGGAGCTCGACCCCGCGATGTTCAGCAAGTCCGGCATCATGGTCGGACTCGGCGAGGAGCGAAACGAAATTCTCCAGGTCATGGACGACCTGCGCGCCGCCGACGTCGACTTCCTCACCATCGGCCAGTACCTGCAGCCGACCCGCAAGCACCATCCGGTCGTGCGCTTCGTGCCGCCCGACGAGTTCAAGGCCTACGAGACCATCGCCTACGCCAAGGGGTTTTTGATGGTCTCCTCCTCGCCGCTCACGCGCTCCTCGCACCATGCGGGCGAGGATTTCGCGCGGCTCAAGGCGGCTCGCGATGCCAAGCTCGCGCGCACCTGACGGATCAATGCGCCGCGTGACGGCCGTCGGCTGCGCCGGCGCGGGTAAGGCGATATTGACGCGGCGCCCGGCCGCACGATTGGGGCTGCCCTTGATCCCGTTCCTTGCAATGTCGGGAAGGAGTTGATGCCCGAATTCTCCACCACGCGCCGGGTGCGGCACTCCGCCGCTCACATGTTCGATCTCGTGGCCGACGTGGAGCGCTATCCGGAATTCGTGCCGCTGTGCCGCTCGCTCAAGGTCCGCCAGCGTATCCCCGAGCCGGAAGGCGTCGAGGTCCTCATCGCCGACATGACGGTTGCCTATAAGTTCATTCGCGAGACCTTCACCAGCCGGGTCACGCTCGACCGGGCAAATTTGCACGTCCTGGTCGAGTATCTCCAAGGCCCCTTCAGCAGGCTCGAAAACCGCTGGATCTTTCACCCAACCGGCGAGCGAACCTGCCGGGTGGAATTTTTCATTTCGTATGAGTTCAAGAGCCGGACGCTGAGCCTGCTGATGGGCGCGATGTTCGACGCCGCCTTCCGCCGCTTTGCCGCAGCCTTCGAGCGACGGGCCGACATAGTCTACGCACGGTGAGTGGCCGTGCGGTCCTCTATGGAAAGGCTTGCACGCGATTGCCGCGCAGTTTGGCCGGCACGAACGCATTTCAGCCTGATGCCCTTGGCGGTCTGGCCCGTTCGCTCGCGGCGAGTTCGCCCAGCATTGCCAGCGCCTCGATGACGCAGGCGCGGCGCACTTGCGCGCGTCCGATGTCGCCGTATTTGCGCTCGTGCGCAATCAGTCGGCCGCTGCGCGAGGCGGCGGCGAGATATACGAGCCCAACCGGCTTGCCGGGTACCGCGCCGCCCGGTCCGGCGATCCCGGTGATCGATACCGCAAGATCGACCGGCGCATGCGCGAGCACCCCCGTCGCCATGGCTTCGGCGGTCTCGCGACTCACCGCGCCATGCCCCGCCAGCGTCATCGGCGTAACGCCGAGCATCTCGCTTTTGGCTTCGTTGCTATAAGTGACGAAGCCGCGCTCGAACACGTCAGACGAGTCAGGAATTTCGGTCAGCGTCGCCGCCAAGAGGCCGCCGGTGCACGATTCCGCCGCGGCGAGCGTGAGTCTCTTGCCGCGACAGAGGTCGAGCAGCGCGCGCGCCGCTTCACTCAGCTCCTGATCCGCCATTTAGAGCCGCTCTCTCCACGGCAGTCGCACGGTCGCGTTGGCGAACGCCGCCAGGCCTTCACCGCGGCCGGTAAATCCCATTTTTTCACTCGTGGTCGCCTTCACGCCGACGCGCTCGATCGGAATGCCGGCGATCTCGGCGATACGGGCACGCATCGCGTCGCGGTGAGGGCCGATGCGCGGCGTCTCGCACACGATGGTGACGTCGAGATGGGCAATGCGCCCATCCCGCGCGCGCACGCGCTCGACCGCGAAGGCCAAGAACCGGTCGGAGGAGGCGCCGCGCCACTGCGGATCGGTCGGAGGGAAATGCACGCCGATGTCGCCGTCGGCGAGCGCTCCGAGGATGGCGTCCACGAGGGCGTGAAGAACAACGTCGGCGTCGGAATGTCCGGACAGCCCACGCCGATGGGAGATGCGCACCCCGCCGAGCACGACATGATCGCCTTCGCCGAATTGGTGAACATCGAAGCCGAAACCGGTGCGCACATCGCCCAAGCCTGCGAGCCTGGCGGTCTCGGCACGGACGAAATCGTCGTCGGTGGTGAGCTTGACGTTTGCGGCTTCACCCTCGAACGTGGCGACCTTGACGCCTGCCCATTCGGCGAGCGCGGCGTCATCGCTGAAATCGTCGCGACCCGCTGCTTTCGCCCGGCGATGCGCCTCCAGCAGGGCGGCAAAACCGAAAGCTTGCGGGGTCTGCACCAAGCGCACACACGCGCGGTCGATCGTGTCGGTCACGCAGCCTGTTGTATCGACGGTTTTGACGGTGTCAGCCACGCCGATGACGGGGACGGCCGCTCGGCTCGCGCGTGCGGCGGCGATCGCCCGCGTAACGAGGGCAGGGGACGCGAACGGCCGGGCCGCATCGTGCACCAGCACGAAGTCGGGAGCGTGAGCCTGCAATACCTCGAGGCCGGCACGCACGGAGGCTTGCCGCAATGCTCCCCCGTCCACCGGCGGCAACAGATCGAGGCCGGCGCTCGCGGCCTGGAACAGGGCGGCGTCATCGGGATGGATCACCGGTTGCACGAAGGAGATCGCATCATGCCGAGCGAAGAGGGCGAGGCTCGAGCGGATCACCGGCTCGCCTAGGAAATCCCGGTATTGCTTGGGCAAATCCCCGCCCGCGCGCAGCCCGCGGCCCGCTGCCACGACCACGGCTGCGACCTTCCCTGCCATCCGCTCGATCCGAAAAACGACGTCGCATCTTGGCTTAGCGCGTCCCGGCCGGGCCGCAAACTCCATTTCATTCGACCGCGCGCCGGCCGGATCAAGATGGGGATTTTTGCAGTGCAGCACTTGCGCATTTACCCGGATTGGCTAAACTCTATGCAGCTCGAAAATAACGCCTAATTCGTGTGCAAGGACGCTAAGTGCCTCCAGTGGTGCCTTTTTCCAGCCTCCGGCCGGTCGTCATCGGCAATCTCACGCTGCCGAACCCGGTGATTTTGGCGCCGATGTCGGGAGTAACCGACGCTCCGTTTCGGCGCCTCGCGGCTGATCTTGGGGCGGGCTTGGTGGTCTCCGAAATGACGGCAAGTGCGGCGCTCGCCGAGGGCCGCCCCGACGCGCGGCTGCGCGCCGAGGGCCGAGGTCTGCCCACACACGTGGTGCAGTTGGCCGGCTGCGAGGCGCGCTGGATGGGGGAGGCCGCGCGTATCGCCGAGGCCTGCGGCGCTGCCATCATCGACATCAATATGGGTTGTCCGGCGCGGCACGTGACCGGCGGGCAATCGGGCTCCGCGCTGATGCGCGATCTCGACCACGCCCTGTCATTGATCGATGCCACCATCGCCGCGGTGTCCGTGCCGGTAACGCTGAAGATGCGGCTGGGGTGGGACGATCGCAGCATCAATGCGCCCGAGCTCTCGCGCCGCGCGCAAGACGCGGGCGTGAGTCTGATCACCGTGCATGGGCGAACGCGCTGCCAGTTTTACAACGGCCGCGCCGATTGGGTGGCGGTGCGCGCCGTCAAGGACAGCGTTTCAATTCCGGTCGCGGTGAACGGCGACATCGGCACTTGCGCGGATGCTGTGGGCGCGCTTGCGGCCTCCGGTGCCGACGCGGTGATGATCGGGCGTGCCGCCCAAGGCCGTCCGTGGCTGGCGGGGCAGGTCGGCCGCTACCTTGCCGTCCGCCGGGCCGAAAGCGCACCGCCGCTCGCCATCCAGTTCGCGATCATCGATCGCCTTTACGACGAGATGCTCTCGCACTACGGGCGCGCCATCGGCCGCCGCCATGCACGCAAGCACCTCGGCTGGGCGCTCAGTGCTGCGGCCGAGACCGCAGCTATACCCGATGCCGTGCTCAAGGCGCATCGCGCCCGGGTGCTGACGGCCGACGATCCGGCCGCGGTCCGCCGGCATCTGGCCGATGCCTATGCCGATTTTGCCTCGAGGGCGCAGGGCGGCGAAAGCGACCGGGCTTGCCCGCAAAAAACGCGCCACACGCCATGGGGCAGCGAGAGGAAAGCCGCGTGAGCCGGCTCGAGCCGATGCCCACGCTTCCCTCCGGCACCTCGGATGCCGTGCTCGACGCGCTGCCGCATCCCGTGATCATGGTCGCGGCCGACGGGAAGATCGCAAACGCCAATGCGGCGGCAGAATCCTTTTTCGAAGCATCTTTGCGGCTGCTGCGGCGTCATATGCTCGGCGAGTTGGTGCCGTTCGGAAGCCCATTGCTCGCGCTCGTCGACCAAGTGCGCGTGCGCGGCGCAGCGGTCAACGAGTACAAGGTCGATCTCGGCACGCCGCGCAATCCCGGCGAGCGCCTGGTCGACTTGTACGTGGCGCCGTTGCCGGAGCGGCCGGACCATGTGGTCGTCATGCTGCAAGAGCGCACGATCGCCGACAAAATGGACCGCCAGCTCACCCATCGCGGCGCCGCGCGTTCGGTGACCGCGCTCGCGGCGATGCTCGCGCACGAGATCAAGAATCCGCTCTCGGGCATCCGCGGCGCAGCGCAACTGCTCGAACAATCGGTCGGTGATGATGATCGCACTTTGACGCGGCTGATCTGCGATGAAGCCGACCGCATCGTGAAGCTGGTCGACCGCATGGAAGTATTCACCGACGAGCGGCCGATCGAGCGCGAATCCGTCAATATCCACGCCGTGCTCGAACACGTGAAGCACCTCACGCATTCGGGCGTCGCGCGTCACATCAAGTTCGTCGAGGACTACGATCCGTCGCTGCCGCCTGTGCTCGGCAATCGCGATCAGCTCATCCAGGTCTTCCTCAATCTCGTGAAGAACGCCGCCGAAGCGATCGGGGAGAACGCGGCAGACGGCGAGATCCAGCTTTCGACCGCGTTTCGACCAGGCGTGCGCCTGTCGCTGCCGGGCAGCAAGACGCGCGTATCGCTGCCGCTCGAGTTCTGCGTCAAGGACAATGGACCGGGCGTTCCCGAAGATCTGTTGCCCCACCTCTTCGACCCGTTCGTGACGACGAAACCGACTGGATCAGGCCTCGGCCTCGCGCTGGTATCGAAGATCGTCGGCGATCACGGTGGGATCATCGAGTGCGAGTCGCAACCGCGACGTACGATCTTTCGTGTGCTCATGCCCATGTTCTTGGGCGACGACGCCGAGCCGGGCGGCGCTGCCTGAAGAGGGATGCCAATGCCCGCTGGAAACATTCTGGTTGCCGACGACGATGCGGCGATTCGCACCGTACTCAACCAAGCGCTGTCGCGCGCAGGCTACGAAGTGCGCTCGACCAGCAATGCCGCGACGCTGTGGCGCTGGGTCAGTCAAGGGGAGGGCGATCTCGTCATCACTGACGTCGTGATGCCGGACGAGAACGCATTCGACCTGTTGCCGCGCATCAAGAAGCTGCGGCCGGAGCTTCCCGTGATTATCATGAGCGCTCAGAACACGTTCATGACCGCGGTGCGCGCGTCCGAGCGGGGCGCCTACGAATATCTGCCGAAGCCGTTCGATCTCAAGGAACTCATCGGGATCGTCGGCCGGGCATTGGCGGAGCCGAAGGAGCGCCCGCGGCCAGCCGCGAAGCCGGACGACTTCGACTCCATTCCGTTGGTCGGACGTTCGCCCGCGATGCAGGAAATTTACCGGGTGCTCGCGCGGCTGATGCAGACCGATCTCACGGTGATGATTTCGGGCGAGTCCGGGACCGGCAAAGAGCTGGTGGCGCGCGCGCTGCACGATTACGGCAAGCGCCGCAGCGGTCCATTCGTCGCCATCAACATGGCAGCGATCCCGCGCGACCTCATCGAGTCCGAACTGTTCGGTCACGAGAAAGGCGCGTTCACGGGTGCCAACACCCGCAGCTCAGGCCGCTTCGAGCAGGCCGAAGGCGGCACGCTCTTCCTCGACGAGATCGGCGACATGCCGATGGAGGCGCAGACGCGGCTTCTGCGCGTGCTGCAGCAGGGCGAATATACCACGGTGGGGGGGCGCACCCCGATCAAGGCCGATGTGCGCATCATCGCGGCCACCAACAAGGACCTGCGCATCCTCATCCAACAGGGGCTGTTCCGCGAGGATTTGTTCTTTCGGCTCAATGTCGTGCCGTTGCGTTTGCCACCACTGCGTGAACGCACCGAAGACGTCGCCGATTTGATCCGGCACTTTTTCGCACAGGTCGAGCGCGAAGGGCTGCCGGGCAAGCAGCTCGAGCCGGCGGCGTATGAGCGACTCAAGCATCACCGCTGGCCAGGCAATGTGCGTGAGCTTGAAAACCTCGCGCGCCGGCTTGCCGCGCTCTATCCGCAGGAGACCATCTCAGCTGCCGTGGTGGACGCCGAGCTATCCCAGCCCGCAATGGTTTCCACCAACGACGAGCCGCGTTCGGAGGAGGGCCTTTCATCCGCCGTCGAGCGGCATTTGAGCTCTTATTTCGCGAGCTTCGGCGACGGACTGCCGCCGCCTGGCCTCTACCACCGGGTGCTCCGGGAGATCGAGCATCCGCTCCTGTCGGTGACGCTTGCGGCCACTCGCGGGAACCAGATCCGCGCCGCAGATTTGCTCGGGGTCAATCGCAACACGTTGCGTAAGAAAATCCGCGATCTCGACATTCAAGTCTTCCGCAGCAGCGGCTAATGCCCCTGCTATCGGGGCTTTTTTGATGATGCCGATTCGCCACAGCGCGATACAACGCGCCTCGGAATTGTCGCAATTCGGCAACTTCCGCGACGACCGTGTAACTTCAATGGGTTCGCAGTGCCCGAACCCAGAACAAACTGCCACGTTTTGCCGATCAATGCCGTGCCCAGTGCCACGCACTAACTCACCGGTTTGATTGCTGCGCGCCGCGCCGCCACCTTGGCCGCCTTGTCGGCTGCCCGCCGTTCAAACACATCATACAGGATGGCGACCGCCTGATCGTTGAGCAGCTTCTGCTGCGCCAGCCGACAGTAGTAGAGCGCCAGCTTGGGCGTCGTGTGTGGCCGAGCGCCGCCATGATCTGCGGACGCTCCAATCATTATGCGCGGGCGTTCCAGGGATGGTTCGGATCGGACGGCGTGCCATCCTCGCGGACCGGCGCGCGCGGTTGACCTCACAGAGGAGAACGTCGACAGTCTGATCGAAGTGGCGATTGAGGACGCGTAACCGCTACCCCCGAAGGTGAGAACCATGAAGACGCTAGTTGCTGTCGCCATTCTTGCGATGGTGATCGTTCCCCCCGCTCTGGCGAAGGCGAAGCGGGCGAAATCGGCGCCCCAGCAAGGCTATCAGTCGTCGGAGCGACCCGGCTATTACCACGGCTACCCTCTGCAGGATTGGTACCGCGACTCGTTATCGAGCTACTGATCTTCGGAGTCGACGGCTGGTAAGCGGTGTGGGTTCGGTCAAGTTCGCTCCTCTATATCCCAATCGTCGCTGTCGATCTCAGTACCCTCTCTGAGAGCCCAAATATCGGCTACAATTGCACAGCATCCGACGAAAAGACGGATAAGAGCCATGCGCGCAATCCGTCTTGTTTTGCTCAGTATCGCAATAATGGCTTTGCTGCTCACCGACGCTGACGCCAAGCGCCGGTCGAGCGCGCAAGGGAGCCAGGCAGCGGGGGCCAGCGGAAGCTGGTGCGCGGTCCACCCTAGGCACGGCAGCGAGAACTGCGGCTATACGTCGTTCGATCAATGCTGGGCGACGATAGGGGCGGAAGGCGGCTGGTGCCGCCCCAATCCATTTTCGGGCACGCCATACGGGACCGGCTACACCTGGTCAGGTCCGCCGCGCTAGAGCCGCGCGCGGGTACGCTGAGACGCGTGAGGCTGCCATGGCTTCGTTCGTAAAGAGCTGGCGGCGGGAGTAAGGCATGTCAGCTTTTGGGGAAATACCGGACATGCGCGAGCAACCGGCTGCGATGACCTCCGTCGAGAAACTCTGAGACACGCGTCCGCTCCGCCGTGCCCAGTCTGCCACCACCTCCAGAGCGCGTGTAAACTAGAGTGGCCGCACCAGACCGAGCTGCGCGGCGAACAACGCCACCAACACAAATGACCCCGGCTGAGCCGGGGTCACCGTTCCGCCGGATGATGTCGGGGGGGACGGGGCATCCGGCTTCAGGCTTACTATATGCTCGAATCCCGCGTCGGATACTAGCCTTTTGTCGCACCCAGCGCTCCCGCTTCGCTCTCTTCCCCTGCGCCATCCCTTCGGTGCTTTGTCGACCCCATCAATGGAAATACGCCGCACGACGGCGGCTTACCCCCTGCCAGTCTGCAAGTAAATGATGTAGTTTCTCTTGATCTGCCAGAGAACCGGGAAGTGCCGACATTTCCATTCGGATAATGGGCAGTGAGCGTGCCGTCGGCAGGCATCAGACTGTCATCAGACCATCGTCTTCTGCTGCTTGGATTAAGGTCTCGGGATCATTAGTTAAGGGGTCAGAGGGCATCGCCGCCTGAAGCAACCGCGAGGGTTAAGGCAAGCGCTTAGACAACGACCATAACCGACCGATCCAACCCGCGGTCCTTGAAACCGCAGCGG
>WNFG01000010.1_pt1 | contig 134200 bp, 94 predicted proteins | sample 5400431 | NCBI WGS metagenome assembly WNFG01 (sample SAMN13153346, study PRJNA577476) | soil metagenome | isolation source: 120 cm saprolite under Douglas fir tree site 2 hole 3 replicate 2 | place: USA:California | collected 2015-04-18
AACGTCTGCTCTCTGAGTATATTCGCTACTACCACGAGGACCGTACGCATCTCGGACTCGGAAAGGGAACGCCAGACGGCAGAATTCGCACCATAGCCTCAGGTCGCGTCCTTTCTCATGTGCGACTGGGAGGGCTGCACCACCGGTACGATCGGGCTGCCTAATCCGAACCAAAGTAGCGTCGGGAAAACGTCCGGGTTCCTCCATCCTTATATATCCTTATATATACAGGTACACCGCACGGGCGTTTCCTCGGGAGAGAATCTTGGCGCTCGGGGGTGAAGGGATAACTTGGATGGAACAGCCGTAGCGACCGGGAATCGCGCTATTTTCAGTGTAAATAGAATTTTGGCGAAGGACAGGACAGTTTTAGCTCCGCAGCAGAGAAGTGAAAAAAACAAGCCAACTGCGATTCCGGTAGGTCAGCAATAAAATCCGATAAGCATTTTGTCGTTCAAATTTCACAAAGTCCTGGAATCCTGAAACCTACAACTCAGACTCAAAAAGCGGACAGTTTTAAGTCCGCACCCCCACTTCCGAAAAACTACCGTTGCTGGACTTTTAGGAGCTACGTCAGGAGTTCTGAAGTTAGAATCGGATAGCGGGCATCCGATATGGTGCCCAGGCGGTAAGCCGGCATGCAGTATCGACCCCCAATGAGTGGTCAGATCTTTTGTTTTTCCTGCCATTCAGTATAGAGAGTCTGTTGGTAGTCCGACAGTCGTCTGGTATCCTGCCGCGCACGCGCGGCGTAATATATCAAGCCCAGTGATCTGCGATGACGGTCGCTGGTATTTCCGTCCGCACGATGAATTGTCACCGCGTGATGTGCAAGCAGATCTCCCTCCGCAACCACCATGGGGACCTCATCCTTGACGTCCGAAGTACTGTAGTTCACGATCCCCTGCGAGAATCCCAAAACCTCGGTCTTTCCGTGCGGCCGAATGCCGCGGCGATGTGAGCCCGGAATATACCGAACGCATCCGTTCGACTCATCTGCCGGGTCGAGGGCGAGCCACATGGTCACAGCTTCGTTCGGCTCGATCATGAAGTAGTGGCCGTCCTGATGGGGCGGTGTCGGTTTGCCAATCCGCGGCGGTTTGTTGAACCATTCCAATTCTTGGGGCACGGCATCGTCATCTAAAAGGGCTTCCGCAAGTTCCTTCCATTTCTTGCTGCAGATAAGATTCGCGAAAAGGGCATCATGCTCTTTGATCCTGGCCATTTGCTTGAGGGTGCTCTCGTCATTGCGATCCTCGTAGAACACGTCGGTCCGTGGAAGTTCCGGCACCCGCCGCGTGATATATCGGTTCAACTCATCTTTCAGTCCAGTCAGTTCCGTGTTGCTCAAAAATCCACGAATCACGATATATCCGTCGCGATCAAAGCTCTGCTTAAGTTCAGCACGAAGTGAGTTCATTTTGCATCTCCAGTAATTGGCTGGTGGAAGTCGGCGGAAGTATCCGCAAGTGTTTGCGCGCGATTCCAGCTTGCAGACACATCTGCGGCCACCGAACGGATCAGCATTCCCGAATCGGGTCGCTCGGAAACCGAGCGTATGCGCAGGTAGCTGACCCCTGCCGAACGACGATTATCTTCCAGGATACCGGCGGGCTTTCCGTTCACCGACACACGGCAGTGCCGACCGACCGTATCCCACTCAAACTCAACGTCGTACCACCGATTGAACACAAGCTTCACGTTCGGGAATATCTGGCCATCGGCTGCGATCGAGAAATTGAAGGTATTGTAGAACTGATCTTCTGGATCCCACGGTACAGAAAAGTGGTCAGTGAGACCCACAACGGCGCCACCAAAGGCCTGCCGCAGCATGAGGGTCATTCGAAGCTTTCCTTCGTATCCAACCGGGAAATTCCAAACCGCAGCAGCAGGCCATGCAGTGTTCTGCCTCTGAAGTGCCATCACCTTGGCGATGGAGTTCTCCGGATCGGCAACGACGCTCACGCCCTTACTGCCGAACGTAGACCAATCATCAACGCCCGCTGAGAAATCCGTCGATTGCCGCGTCTCGTAAACCCATGCCGGATCCAGGAGGCGGAAGCTGCGCTCGCGACCGCTTTGCACCCAATTCGAAAATAGCACCTGCCCGTCTTTGGTGAGCGTGGGAAACGTGTAGGAGAGCCCGTAATCCTCGTGGCCGGTGGGCGGCTCGTTGCGCAGCAGATCGCGCGCTACCTCGCGGAAGCCCCGCCAGGTGTGGCCTTCATCGTCGGAAACGGCGACATGCAGCACGTACCGAGCGCCGTAGGCGTACGGATACCGCAGGCACGCATTTGAAAACAGGAGGATTTTTCCGTCCTTGAGCCGAAGGAGGCCGGCAGGCGAATCGGACGAAATCAGCGAGGAGGGCTGGGGCTGTGACCAGTGCGCGCCGCCGTCGCTCGAAAAGGACTCATAAAAACGTCCGCGTTGCGTGCGCATCAGCATCCAAACGCGCCCGTCTTTCAACTGCAGGACCACGGGTTCGTCTGCGCCGTAGGTGAAGAGGTCCGGCGTTTGTACAGCAAGATCATCGGGCGAGACGTGCCAGGTTGCACCGCCGTCGTCGGAGTACAGCGCCGAAACGCTATAGGTGCCGAAGTAGGTGAAGTCGCCAAACCCGCCGCCATTGAGGCCGCGTCCCCAACCTCGTTCGTGCTTGCTGGCGTAGGGAAGCAACAAGCGGCCGTTGCGCAGCTGGATGACCGACAGCAGGTCGCTGCCGTGTCCCGTCCAGATCGCTTTCGGAATATCCCATCGTGCCCGGCCGCCGCGCGAACGGGCGTACCAGATATCGAGGATTTGGCCAGGGCGGGTCGCTTGCGCTTCCTGGCTTTTCGGGTAGAGCACGCCGGAATTCGCGTCGCATAAGATAAAGATATGGATCTCCCCATCGTGGTCGACGAGCGCGTCGAAGAGCGCAAAGCCGCCCGCATCGCGCGGCCACTGGAAGAGATCCTGCGGAGCCGACCAGGTTCGGCCATCGTCCGTGGAGAAACGGCCCTGCATAACCTGCTGCCCGTCCTGCCGCGCGATCGAGAGCGCAATGATAGGTCCGTCCGGCAGTTGTAGCGCACGGTACATGTTCTCGCGGAACGGATAATGCGCCCCCGGTGCGGCAGCAAAACTTGAGACCACCTGCGGAGCCAGAGGCACGACGCGCGTGTCCCGAACCTTCGCGAATCCGCACACCGACAATCCCACAACAAGAATTCCCGCCGTTGCCAGAAAGCGATTCACCATTTCTTCCCCTAGTCGTGCAGCGTAGCGATCATTTCGCGGTCAGGCTGACGATCAGCGCCGGTGCATAGCCGTGTTCCAGAAACGACCTCTCGTACCAGCAGAGATAGCCGTAGGAGGCGCGTGCCAGCAGATCGACGTCTCCGTCCCCATTCCAATCGACCGCGTTCACAACGGATTCGTACGGCAGAAATGCGCCTTCATCGCTGCTCGTCCGCCATTCCGGCCGGCCGGGAATCGGCTCCAGCGCGCCAGTGGAGTGCGAGTTTTTCGGCGACAGGCGTAGCTGCTGCGCGGGCAGAAAGCGCGGCCCGGTGCTCTTGCCGCTGTTCAAGATCACATATGCGCGATTGCTGCCAAGGATGATGTCGGGCCATCCGTCGCCGTTCCAGTCGGCGATCGTCGGCACCAGCCGCGCGTGAACATCGGCGATTACTTCCGGACTGGCAAAGGTCGGGTTGGTACCGCCGGTGAGATTGTGGTAGTAGCGGACGATTCCGTAGGTATCGCCAACGATGAGGTCAACTTTGCCGTCGTGATCGAAGTCCGCGGCGGCAACGGTAGTGCGCGCGCCCTGCAGCACATCGAAGTCCCAAGGATGATCCGGGGCGGGGCCGACCTTGATTGGATTGCCATCTGACATGTTCAACCGCTCGCCCTCCGTGTCGAACTTCGTCTCGCCGCCGCTGCTCAGGTTGCGGTGGAAGTACACCCATCCCTGATGGACGCCGTAAAGGATGTCGGGCTTGCCGTCGCCATCGAGATCTACGACATAGGTGAAAGTCCACTGGTCACCCGTTGGCGATCTGTGAAAGATCTTCTCACCGGGGCCAAGGATATTTTGGTCGGGGCTGAAGAACTGCGGATTGCCCTTGTTCAAATTGAGCTGCACTGTGAAGCCATGCACCAGGTCAAAGTGGCCGTCGCCATTCCAATCGACGAGTTGCGTGCCCCAGCCGTAGAGCGGAGCGGTGCGCCATTTGCCGGGCAGCGGTGGCGCGTACTGCCACAACGGCGACGTCTTTGTCCCGACGTTGTAGTAGATGGAAAGATCAGTGTCGCGTGCGACCACCAGATCGAGCAGTCCGTCGCCATTGAGATCGGCGAGGCGTGGTGCGGCGATGGCACCGACAGGGAACTTGCCTTTGATTGGGAACTTCTGCTTGGAGAACCGCGGTTTGGTCCGCGTGCCGACGTTTTTGAAGTAGTAGAGGAAGTTCTCGCTGGAGGCGGAGTCGCCGCCCTCTGGTGTCATCGGCATGTTGCCACTAATCATGTCGAGCAGCCCGTCGCCATCGACATCGGCGACGGCCGGTGCAGCGGCCCAGCCGACATCGAGTGGTTGTCCATCGGCTTCGACGGGTCCCGCAAAGTGCAAGATGGGAGTATGGTCCCTGGGATTCCAGCCCTTGTTCTCGAACAGGTAAATGCGGCCGGTAACGTATCCTCCGGCGAGAATGTCAATGCGCCCATCCCCATTGATATCCGCCGCAGCGAGCACCGGGTGGTAGTCGGTTTTGTAGACATCCGTGATCTCAGGAACGGGCTCGTGCGGCAACTGAAAGGGCTTGCCGTCGTCGGCGTAGATCAACCCCTTGTAGACGAGCTTGGGCTCGGCATTCGTGCCGACATTCTTGTACCAAACCGCGCGGTTCCACTCGGCACCGCAGACTAGGTCCTGCACGCCGTCGCCGTCCCAATCGATGACCAGCGGCGTGGCACTGAAGCCGACATCGAGCGGCTTGCCGTCGGCGGTGTACATCAGCTTCGGATAGGGAAAGCTGGGGTGCTCCCTGGTGCCTCGATTCGGATACCAGATGATGCCGCCACGCTCGCCGCCGACCAGGATGTCAGGCAGGCCGTCGCCATTCCAATCGGCAACCTCGACCCGGCTCAGCAGCAGCCCGTGCGTATTCGGCGCAATTTCCTCAGTCCGCTCGGTACCGTCGCCAACGAATCCGGTGCGCGGCAGTGCGTCAGGCTGCTTGCCCGGCGGTAGCAAGTCAAAGTAGATGGCGTAATACGAAGGCTGGTTTCCACGCTGCGTGTGCGTCCACGCGAGATTGCCACTGTCCCACTCGCCCAGTGTTTCGTAGAAGTATCCCCAGTTGCGCTCAGGCGTGTACTTCAGCTCGCCCGTATCAGGATTGATATTGCCGACGACCTCCGGAAAATCTTCAGGGACGGCATCGTCGTACCAGCGATAGGGCACCTCCCAAGGTTCGTGCGCATACGCCCACTTGCCGTATGGGATCGGCTGGCCGGTGGCCGGGTCATACTGCTCGACTTCCAGCGCACCGACGTTAATCTTGCCCTTCGCGCCCGTCTGCTGCAGTACGTCAGCGGAGCTGAGGTGAATGCGCGTCGGCATCTCATCGGACTTGTGATTACCGATGTCCAGCGGATCGACGCGTACCAGCAGCCGGTACTTTCCTTGGCCGACCCACGTCGGCGCGTCTGCTGCAGTGCTGACAGTGAGCAGCAACAAGGCAGCAACGCAAGAAAGCAGTGCTCCAGGGCACAGCGTGAGTGCCATCCTGCTCCGGGAAGATCTAGTTTGAATCATGGACGTGGCTCTGCAATCCCGGTCCTCATGCGTTCATATACTTGGCGCGCCCGCGCGAAGGTGGCAAGCACCTCAGCGCAGTGCGCGGCCGTGGCAAACTTGCCGCTTTTCCGAATGCGCTGGGCCAGGGCGTCGAGCCAACGCAGGCAAAAGTCGCGGTCAGACTCGGAAAAGATTGGCTCATCGCCGATATAAACATACGACGGGCTCGTGTGCGCGAGCAGCACCAGCGCAGGCGATCGCCGCTGCGACCAGCGCGACGGTCCATTCGCAATGCGGTCGTTGTCGGGACCCCAAACCCGCGCGGCCAGCCAAGAGCTGTGATCGACGCTGATGGTGCCACTCCACTCGAGGCGCTCGGTCGGGGCGGAGCTGGATGCCTGGGCGACAACACGCCCGTTCTGTACAACCTCTACTTTGCTGATGGGGATCGTCGAGACGACGTTGACATGCACGACAGCGCGCTCCGGACCCGGGCCGCGTTGCTCCTCGGCACCAGGTGGCTTGCCATTCAGTGCGAACATAAGCAGGGGTCCAACCGTGGCAAATGAACGGCCGTGGCGCAAGCCATCGATCCAGGCCGCGTAATTGAGGTGTCCGCCGGTGTTTACGTACACGCGCTCGCCGCCGGCGAGAAAAGAAAAGTGTTGGTTGAGAAATGCGTCGCTGCCGCCGCTGATCGGCAGCTTGAAGCCGAGATTCAGAAAGCGGTACCACAGCTCCATGGAGGGCTCATCGTAGCTGCAGAAGACCTCGAAGGCATCGATTGCTCCGAGCGCCACGTCCGCAACCGACTCGCCCGCCAGCGATCCAGCTGGAATATCGTCGAAGCGCAGGGCGGGATGCGCGTATAGCGCGATGCCGCCATGGTCGCGCGCCTGTTTCGCCTGCGTGTAGTTTGAAGGATAGTCCTCCCACTGCGACGAGTCGGGAAATCCGGTGTACAACGGGCGCACGAGGCGCCTCACGTTTAGAAGCACTAGATGGCCATAGGACCACGTGCGCATCTCCTGGTTCCAGAACAGGATCGCATCGCGCGTTGAGATCGCGTCACGTTTGCCCGCGAAGTTGCGCTCGTCATGAATCGTGCCACCGGTGCTGTTCGACACCAGCAGGTTGCCCACGTTCAGCCCTTCGGCACGCACGGCCAGCAGATCGTCGGCAGGCGTGCTCCACTGCTCCCCTGTGTAGTTGCCGTGTATGTGGTCATCACCGCCGTACCATCCGGAGGCATTCACGTTGTCGAGCCAACAAAGCGAGACCTCCAGCGGTGCAGTTTCGGAAGTGAGGTCGAGCGTGCGGATCGCGGGCATATAGTCGAATCCCTTGCGCACTTCGATGCGCGTGGCGCCAGCGGGCAGAATCACGTCAAGGGTTCCTGGTGCATAAAAATAGTGTTCAGCGGTCATCCACATGAGCCGGTCGAACAAACCACTGGGCGTATGACTCAAGCCGTCGGCAGCATGGATGTACACGCGCGCCGGCGTGACGCTCCCCTCGGCATCCAGGATGCGCACCCTCAGGTGAACTGCAGGACGGACCTCCCCTACGAGCGCGACCACGGCCCTGTGCGTGCCCGAAAACCGCAACTCGGCTCGAAGAGCACCGAGCACCTCCGACTGTATCTCCGGCGCGAAGGCGACGGTTTCTCCCACTTTGAGTTGTAGGCTGGGTTCGGACGCATGCACATTCGCCCCAGTAATCGAAGCATTGACCGATTGCGGTCGTGCCGTCTGGTTGGAAACAAGGAGCAACAGGCCTGTGAAAGCCGTGCCCTGGCCCAAGATCAGCCGTGCTTTGGGGCCGTCCACGCTCCAGCCCGCGTCGGTCAGCGTGGCGTGTAGTACTCGATCTCCTTTCAAGGCCCCGTACAGCGAGTTCAATTCGCTGTAGAACTCCGCGTCCAGAGATTTTGCGGACGCAAGACCGTCCGCCTTCCAGTACAAATCCACCGCGTGGCTGCCATCCGCGCTGTAGTCACGCGTCGAAAGAAACAGGGCATCCCGGAATTGGTCCACGACTGACGTGGCAGTTCGGGCCGGTTGTGGCTCATCCGCGGCGAGGCACGGCGCCAGCGCGAGCGCCAGAATAACGGCGATCATTCGCGAATTTAGAGCCACAACCATGGACGCAATCCGATCATCGCCGTTTTCTGGCTTTCCCCGAAGCCTGCTTGCTGGCTGCGCGTTGCAGTCGCGGTGTGCGCAATCGCACCGCAATGGCGTCGATCTCCACGCGCAGCGCGCCGAGCCCGGCTTCCACCGTCGTGCGCGCCGGCAGTGAGTCGCCAAAGAACTGTTGGTACGCGCGGTTCATGGCGGCAAATTCGGCGAGGTCGGAGAGAAAAACGCCGCATCGCACAATGCTGCGCCGGTCCCCGCCGGCGGCCTTGACGATGGCTTCGACATTCCGCAGTGCTTGCGTGACCTGGTCTTCGATCGTCGTGGCCTCAATGGTTCCAGTGGAGGGAACATTGGCAACCTGGCCGGAGACGAAGATCAAGTCGCCAGCCACCACCGCCTGCTCATAGGCAGCTGCGGGACGCGGGGCTGTGTCGGTGCGAATAGCTTTCCTCATGCGCTACTCCATGCCGCCCGATTTGCCGAGCAGCCATGCGCGATTGAATCGCGCCATGCGGATCTCGCGTCCCCCCTGCGACAACTGCTGCTGCCACACTACAATCATCGTTCCGTCCTTCGCCTGAACGGCCGACGGATATGACACCTGCTGAGGACCATGCGTGTCCACCAGCACGCGCGGCTCAGACCAGCTCACGCCGCCGTCGGTCGAGAGGGCCGCAGCGAGCGGAGTGCGCCCTGTGGGCGAGTTGTTCCAGGCGACCAGGATGTCCGGCAAGCCATCTAGCTTCCACAGTGCAGCGGGCGAATTGTGTGCCGTCAGTGCACTGGGGCGCGGCGTGTCCCAAGTAACACCGCCATCGCTGCTCCATGCCTGGAAGAGTTTGCTGCCGGAGGTGCGCAGCAGCGTCATCAGACGGTCGTCGGCGAGCACCACGGTAGCGGGCTCATCGACGCCGAACACTGCGTGGGGCGAGCTTTTTGGGATATCCGCATAGAGGTCGCCGCCCGGGGTCCAGGTCTTGCCGCCATCGGTGGAGCGCAGCACCCCAGACTTCATGTTCATCTCGCCTTCGGTTGCAGGCGGCATTCCCTGCTCCGCCCACGTGTCCCAGGCATAGCCGATGACCAGCGTACCGTCGAACAGTCGGTGTCCCTGATGAATCTTGCCGGCGATGTAGCGATGTGGTGTTTTCAGCAGGGCTTCGTCGCCCCAGTGCACGCCGTCTTTACTCTCACGCATGTAGATCAGCGAATGATCGATCCTCACAGGTTCCGGAACGGTTGTTGAAAATGCGATCAAGCGGGCGCCATCGACCAGCAGGCTGGGATCCGCATCTTCGGTCTTCGGGTGATCGAAGACGACCACCGGCTGCGACCACGACTTGCCGTTATCATCAGACACCTCCGCCATAATCTTCATCTTCGCCGGCCGAGCCGCAGTTTCCACAGCGAAGATGCACACCATCCTTCCCGAGGGGAGCCGGTCGATGACCGGGTAGGCATTCATCACGAACTGCTGCGGATCAGAGCGTGCGACGACGCCGGTTTCAAACATGGGCTGCTCTGTGCCGGCGATCCCGGCCCAAGCCGCGACCGTTGCGAAGAGGGCTGCACTGGGCACCATCGATTGCAAACGCATCCTCACTCCTTAACTCCTCGCTTGATAAGGCCGCGGGACGAGAGTAGCAGCCGCCATCCCATCAGATCGCCGTCCAGCCGCCATCCACGGCGAGGTTCTGCCCGGTCACGTACCGCGAAGCCTCGGAGGCCAGAAACACGATCGGTCCCTTGATGTCGTCTGGTTCGGCCATGCGGCGCATCGGAGTACGCCGCGAATAGTTGGGAACAAATTCCGGCGGTGTGTCCTGGTTGCGGAAGCCACCAGGTGAAAGGCAGTTGACGCGCACGGTATATGGACCGAGGAAACTCGCGAGATAACGCGTCAGGTTGATCATGCCGCCTTTGGCGAAGGCGTAGTTCACCGGGTTGGTGAGCGTGGTCCCTTCGTAAACCGAAAAATCCGGTCCAACCATTCCGTAGATCGAGGCAATGTTGATGATCGAGCCGGAGCGCGCCTGCTGCATCGGCTCGGAAAAAATCTGGCACGCCAGAAACAAGCCTGTGGAGTTGACTTTCATCGCGCCTTCCCAATCGGCAGCGGTTGCCTGTCGCAGATCGCCTCCGGCGCGCGCGACCGCGTTGTTGACCAAAACGTTGAGCCCGCCGTGCCGACCGACAATCCGGTCACGGAGTGCGCGAATTGACTCCTCGGAGCTGAGATCCAACCTCGCGGATTCGGCCTTCAACCCCTCTCTGACGAGCTGCTGTGCTAATTGGCCGCACTTGCCGGTGTCGCGCGAGGCGATGATCACGTGCGCGCCGGCTTCGGCGAGCGCGCGCACGATGTGAGTGCCGTAGATGCCAGCCCCGCCGGAGACCAGCGAGATCTTGCCGTCCAGGCGAAACAGGTCCATCGCGATGCGGCTTCGGTCGACACTCATTGCTTTACTTGCTTCCTTCCTCTGCCGGACTGTTTGCGGCCGGCCGGCAGCGTAACCGCGATAGCCAAGCGCACCGCCATAGGCAATTGTGATCGCATCAGTAGGCATCCATCTCCGCCGCTCCTACGCGCAGCTTCCATGCCGTCACCCGCCTTCTTCGCGTGCGCTGAACGCGCTGCGCTCCACACATGGTCCTATGCGGGCGTTCCAGCGATTCTCAGCCCAAGCTTCCCGACGTCCACACCGATGCGGTGTGTCCGGATCTTTCCCTGGCCGTCTTCAATGCTCCAATGGCTGGCCAGGAAGTCTCCGTTGCTGAGCCGGATGATTGAAGGCTGGCCGAACCGCAATGAGGTGAACATCTGAGTCATCGACTGCCCTGGCCGCGTTTGCTGGCCGAGCACTTTTCCCCAGATTTCCGACTCCTCCACCACGTTCCACTTGTCGTCGGTGAAGTCCACGATTCGCACATAGATGCCGGGATTCTCCGCGCGGTGGGCGTGAATGCTAAGCAGATACTCTCCGCCAAGGTAATACAGGTTCGACGCCTGTCCCATATGGCCGGTGTCGATCAGCGGCGACCACGTGTAACCGTTGTCATGAGAAACGGTGACCCGATTGGAGAGGTGTCTCCGGCGTTCTCCGTCGTAGGCCCAGATGATCACGGCCAATCGTCCGGGCTGCATTTCACAAACCCGAGTCTCCCACGGCGTGATGTCGCCTGGAGACGCGAAGAGCGTCTGGTCGTCCCAGGTTTTTCCCTTATCACGACTTCGCAGCACCGCCCCAAACTTGCCGGTGGGGTTGGAGCCATCCGGCAGGTTGTAGAACCCTGCCGTTGCGATAAGGTCACCAGACGCGGTCTCGACGCACGGGCCGGAGAGTTCGAGCAGCTCGGGATAGTTGCGTCGAATGATCTGCGGGATCGTCCAAGTTTGTCCGCGATCGTGCGAGAACGAGACAATGTTATCGCCGGGCTGGAATCCGCCAGTTTCCGGAATGGCGATACCCTGTTCAAGATCGTGGCGATGAAAGCGGTATCCGGTCGCGACAATTGTGCCGTCCCGCAACACTCGAGGCTTCAGGGTGTCGGTCGTTTCGAATGCGATTGCCCACTTATCATAAAGCGGACCCTGCAACTGCCAGGTTCGACCCATGTCGCGGGAACGCGAAATGTAAGTGGTGCCGTTAGGAGCTTCGAACGCCTCTGCGAGCAGGAACAATGCCAGGAGCTCTCCGTTTGGCAACTGCGCGAGGCCCGGATGATAACCGTGGCGGCTGTGCACGTGGGGGCTTGGATTGTCATAGACTACCAGCGGCTCGAGATATTCGATGAGCCTTCCTTCCGCTCCGGCTTTTGTCCGACTATTCATTCGCACTTCCATCGGCCGGTTTTAGGGGCGTTCGGCCCGAAGACTCTGTGCTTTCCGCGTGATCCGCTGGCCAGCTTGCCGACACGTCGGCTGCCACCGATTCGAGGAGCAAACCTCCGTCTGTCACCTCGGATGTGGAATGGAACCGCAGATAGTTGATCCCGCTGCTCGGCCGCTGGGCCTGCAGTGAACCCATTTGCCGCCCATCGATCACCACAGAACAGTGCCGACGCGCAGTATCCCAGTTCAGTACGAGGTCATGCCAGACATTTGAGGAAAGCTTTTTTCCGAGCAATACCCTGTTCGCAGGAACCGTCAGGTTGAAGACGTTATGGAAAAGATCCTGATCATCGAACGGAACGGAGTAGTGATCGGTCAAGCCGATGGTGTCACCGTCGAAACCGTCGCGCAGCATAAATCGCACATGCAGGTTTCCCGTCCGCCCGACAGGAAAATTCCACACCGCTCCGGAGGGCCACGCCGGATCGCTGCGCCGGATGGACAATACGCGTTTTGAAGCATCGATCGGTGACGGGATCAGTTCGACTCCGCGGGTTCCGAATACCGACCAATCGTCAATGCCGGCAGCGAACCTGGTTTGCTGCTGCGTTTCGTCGAGCCAGCGAGGATCGAGGAGAAACAGGTAACGTGGAATTCCAGTCTGCACCCACGTAGAGAAAAGCACGTCGCCGAGTTTGGTGACCACGGGGAATATATATGACGTTCCCCAATCACCCCACGGCGGAGGCGGATTTCCGCGCTCGGGATCCCGCAGTATTTCGCGGTGTCCGCGCCAGGTACGCCCCTCATCCGATGAGATCGCTGCATGCAGCACGTGTCGGCCGCCATATGCGTACGCATAACGTAGCGCTTCATTCCAAACCATCAGAATCCGCTGGTCGGGCAAACGAACTAGTGCAGCCGGCGACTCGGACGCGATAATCGTCGACGGCTTCGGCGTTGTCCAATGCTCGCCGCCGTCCTGCGAAAACGATTCGTAGAACCGACCAAGTTGCGTACGAATGAGCATCCATACTCGCCCGTCCTTCAACTCGAGCACAACGGGTTCCACGCCGCCGATGGCGGACAAGTCGGGTACGGGCACTGTTAGTTCGTCCGGGGACTGCTGCCATGTCTTTCCGCCGTCGTCGGAATAAATCGCTGACGAACTGAAGGTACCGACATACTCGAACTCCTTGAATCCGTCCCCCCGGTTTCGCCACGAGCGCGACGTCATGTATGAAATGGGCAAGAGTATGCGACCGGTCTTCAGTTGGATGACCGACAGAATGTCACCTGCTCGCCCCGTCCAGATACTCGTGGCCGGCTCCCAACGACTTGCTTTGTCACGGGATGTCACTTGCCAGATATCGAGGACATCTCCCTTACGAACGGGTATGTCATCAGTCGGCTTGGGGAGCACGGAACCGGTGTTGCCGTCGTTTAAATAGAAAATGTGGACTTCACCGTCGCCATCCGTAAACGCGTCGAAGTATCCGAATCCGCCGACGTGTGCTGGCAGGATGAAAAGTAAACGAGGTTGGCCCCAGGTATCACCGTTATCAGACGAATAGCGTCCGAGCATTTCCTGCCGGCGCCCTTCAGTCCGCATGGAAAGCGCAAGTAATCGACCATCGGCCAGGACAACCGGCTTGGCCATGTTGTCCTGACTGGAATTGCGGTCCGCAAATCGCGCGACGATGGCGGGAGGATGAACAGAACCAATCGCTGCATCTGCGGTTGTGGCGAATAAACCTGTCGAAGTGAAACTGAGAGATAGGAACGCAGCGGGAATCAAGATACTCGTTTTCCGGAGCACGATCTGAAGCAACCGTATTGGGTCAAGCATGTTCTTGAAGCACCTGTATTTGGCCTTCCATGTCCGTCAATAACGATTTCCGTACGACCGGTCGGGCATCACTGACGAGATTCGCTTCAGAGCCAGGATATAGATCAGAGTGCGAATCAAGGGTGCCGGCAAATGGACTGTCTCCGCACCTGACGAGCCTCCCCGGGACAAATACTGCAGGGCTATGTCGTTTGTGATCTAGAGCGCCGTTTCCGAAGAAGCTGTATTTGCCCTTACAACCGGCTTTGAACCTTGTCGACACTTGCGCTCCCGTGCCCGAGGCCTTGTTTGTCTTGTGAGTCCAGGCACTCTGTCGACAGTCGGCGACTTTTATAAGAAGCCGTGCTTCTTGTCAAGTACTTTCTTGCCTTGCTCCAAAGCCTTTGCCATAGATCGGCTGGCAAATTGCCGCTTGTTTCAGGTGTCAATTTTGTGCCACTATCTGCCGACAGTGGACATGGGACGAAACGGATTCAGCCTCGTAGATTGGATCATTGTTGGCGGGTATATTGCCGTCATCAGCGTCATAGGCAGCCTTTTCTATCGCAAGAAGTCTTCCGCGGGAGAATTCTTCCTCGGCGGCCGCAGCATGCGGGCCGTTCCGGTCGCCATCTCCTTGGTGGCTGCGGATATGAGCGCGATCAGCTACATGGGTGCGCCGGCGTGGACGTATCAGCACAATCTCGAATTAGTTTGGTCGAGTTGGACCTACCTGTTCGTGGCGCCCGTTGTGATGTTCTTGTTCATGCCTTTTTACTCGAGATTCAAATTCTACACGGCGTACGAATACCTGGAACGCCGATTCGACCTGAAAACGCGCTTGGTCGGCAGTGCGATTTTTCTTCTCCTGCGTGGATCCCACGTTGCAATCGTGATCTATGCCCCGTCGCTCATCCTTTCACTCATCACAGGACTGCCGCTTTCCGGTTGCGTTCTGATGATGGGGATATGCACCACGCTTTACACGACCCTCGGAGGAATGCGGGCGGTCATCTGGACTGATGTGCTGCAGTTCTCCATCCTTATTGCGGGTCTTCTGACCGTGGTGTACCTGTCCATCTCGCATGTCTCCGGAGGGCTTCCCGCGGTCATCCATATGGCGCACGACGCCGGACGATTACACCTCTTCAATTTTTCCTCGGACTTGACGCAGATCACTACATTCTGGGCCGCTGGTATCGGCGGCAGCATCATGGCACTTTCGACTTTGGGAACCGATCAGGCCTATTTGCAACGCTACTTCACGACAAAATCGCTGAAGGACGGACAGCGTTCAATCCTGCTTGACGCCGTGATCGTAGTCCCGGTCTCTTTAATGCTGTACTCCATCGGCCCGGTGCTTTATGCCTTTTACCAAGTTCATCCCGCAAATTTGAAGGGTCTGCCGACGATGGATGCAATCCTGCCGTTCTTCGTCATAAATGAACTGGGCGGATGGTTTTCGGGACTCGTGATCGCGTCGATTCTTGCCGCTTCCATGGCGGTAATGAGCGCCGGCATCAATGCGCTGACGACGGCTACAACGGTAGACTTCTACAAACGATTGTTTCGCCCCAACTGCAGCGACCGCGAGACGGTCCTTGCAGGCCGACTTGGTACGGTGGCATGGGGTGCAGCCGCCACAGTCGCGGCACTGTTTGCCAGGCACTTAGGGCCGATGATCAACGCTTTCAACATGATAAACAGTTTTCTCGGCGGCCCGATTCTGGGAATATTTCTGCTCGGAATGCTGACGAAACGCACGCGTGGAACCTCGGCCATCGCGGGTGCGGTGCTTGGTGTCGCCGCCGTTTCCCTCCTCGCCTGGAGAACCGAGGTGGCCTTTTTCTACTATGCATTGGTCGGCACCGTCGTGACCTTTGTCTCGGGGCGGGTGTTCAGCCTCCTGCACTCGGCACCTGATGAATCCGAACTATGCGGCTTGGTTCGAGGTCTGGAGACCGCAGCAGAAGTTTCTCGCAGCGAAATCTCCGGTAAGACTGCCTCCGTGGGTTCGTGATCTAATCGCGACGTAGAGGGACGGCCGGTTGCCGCTCGCCGCCGAAAAAATTCACCAGCGGACATTCGCCCACGGCCCGACACGTCGGCCGATCCTGTAAAGGTCGGTCGCCTCGTAATGCAGTACTTCCGCAGCCCGTCTGCGAAATGTTGAGAAGCTTTTGGCCGGCAAGAAATGTGCATCACCCGCGTTTCGCCTTGCCGGGCCCACGTGAGTCCGAAAATACCGCTTTTGCCCGCGAGCCTTCAACCTGACCGGTGTTTCCCGGTTTTTCTGAGGAGATCCGGCTGAACGTTATTACCAAGGCTCAGTCCGGTCTGCTCAAGGGGGGCCGCCGCGATGTCATGAACTTCGCCGTGCGGGGTCGCGCATTTTTGCTTCGAGGAAGCTACGCCCGCAATTTCATCGTTCGAAGTGGCAGACCATTCCGAGGATCGCGTCCGAGAAAGAGCACTTCGTTTGCTCGAGTCGGCAAGCTCCTATTTGTCCGCGGCAACTCGCCCGGACGCTAGACGATCCGCGTTCGGACCCTTAAGGCCGTGTACGAGCCCGACTAATTTGGCTTCCTCGGGCGCACGGCCGAACAGAGAGAGGCAATAGCCCACGGCAAACGTGATCAGCATTCCGATCAATGCGTGATAGAAAAAAGAGATACTGGTTTTGAGATTCAGCCAGGCAACGATCGCAAAAGCGACCGCGCCCCCCGTGACTGCGGGTGTGCCCTTCGCCCGGCGTGTCAGCATGCCCAGGAGAAATATTCCCAGAATCGGTCCACCGATGAATGCGTTCATCTTGTTAAACGCATTGGCCAACGGTCCGAGACGTCCGGCAAACAATGCACCCAGAGTGCAGGCGGCGCCCCACGCGACTGTCCCCCAACGACCGACACGAACGTAGTGGCTCTCCGGCATGCCTGGCTTGAGCCATCGCTGGTAGAAATCCACGGTCGTAGCAGTGGTCAGGGCGTTGATGCCGGCACTCATTACGGCCATCGAGGACGCGAAGATGGATGCCATGACCAGCCCGGAAAAGATTCCGCCGAGTTCGCGCATCACGAAAAACGGCAAAATCGCATCCGTATTCGGCAAGCCCTGAAGGCGTGCGGGATAGGCGTGGTAAAAAGCATACAGGACATCGCCCAGGAGATAGAGGACGCCAGCAATCGGCACTACGATCACCATATCCAGCAGTACCGAGCGGCGCCCCTCGCGGAGCGAGCCGGTGGTGAAATAGCGTTGCAGATAGGCTTGATCCGTGCCGAGCGTGGCGAGAATCATGACTGCCCCGCCGAGGACCGCCGGCCAGAAGGCCGTCATCTGGTGCGGGTCCAGTGAGAGATTTATCAGGTGAAGGTGTCCGCCGCCAGCAGCGACATGGAAAGCAGCCGTAAGACCGCCTGGAATTCGTGACACCGACAGCCAGAAGACGGCGATCACGCCGGATATGAGTATGGAGAACTGCAACACGTCAGTCCAGATCACTGCCTTCATTCCGCCTAGCGATGTATAGAGTGTGGTAAACACGCCCATCACAAGCACATTGACGTAGAGCGGAAGTCCGGTGAGCATCGACAGCACGATCGAGGGAGCGTAAATCGCGATCGCCACGTGCGAACCTCGCATCAGCAGGAACAGGCCGCTCGCTGTCAGGCGCGTTCGCATGTCGAAGCGGCGCTCCAGGTATTCGTAACCGGTATAGAGCCTGAGGCGCATGTAGAAGGGCAGGAAGAGATACATGACAACGGGCACGGCAAGGATGTAGCTCGCGCTGACCCAGAACAATTCCAGGTTGTACTGATATGACCAAGCGGGAAGGCCCATGTAACTGATCGCGCTCATGTCGGCAGCCACCAAGGAGATGGCGACCGGCAGCGCGTTCATGGAGCGCCCACCGAGAAAGAAATCCGCTGCCGAAGCGCGCCTGCGATAGAACAGGCTACCGATGCCCGTGACGACGAGCACGTACAGGCCTACAACGACCCATTCGGTGAATGAGAATCGGATCACTTCTCCCTCAGGCAAGCGCCGCAAAGCAAATCGCGTTCGGCGGCGCGTAACGTTCGTCGTAGGTGGGCGTCGGCAGCGCCTGGCGCTGGACCCAACCTTACCGTCCATTGTCGACGGTCGGCAGAATATTCGAAAGTTGCGATCTTGTCCATATCCTCTTATCGAACCAGCTATTATCGTTCATTCGCTGAAAAAAGGCTGACAAAGCCGGACATGACGTGAGGGCTCCTATCGCTGAAAAAATCTCTTGACAAGGAAGAAGCAAATATATATAGACTGCCGACTGCCGACGGTCGACGGTGAGCAAGGGACGATTGGCAGATCTTCCCGAGTCCCAGAAGGTGGTACACGATGAAAGTTAGAAATCTCTTGGTGGTTTCGAGCTGGCTCTTCGCAGTCCAGCTTTGCTGGGCACAAACTAGTAATCAGGGTGCAATTGTCGGAGAAGTAACCGATCCCTCTGGTGCGGTCATGACGGGAGTTCAGGTCACCGCCAAGAACCTGGACACCGGTGTATCGCACAAGGCGACCACGAATCAGGTAGGGGAATACAGGGTGAACTTCCTCGTGCCCGGGAAGTATGTGGTTATCGCTAAAGTTGACGGCTTTCAAACGACCCAAATCGTCGGCGTGTCGGTTTTGGTTGGGGAGTTGCTGCGCGCCGACGTGAAAATGAAGGTGGGCGGACGGAATGAACAGGTTGTCGTATCAGCCGCCGAAGCTCCGCTGAACGTGGACTCGCCATCGCGGGGCGGCGTGATCGGCAGCGAGGCCATTGGCAATCTTCCCCTCAACGGACGCGAGTGGATCCAACTGGCGGCGCTAATCCCGGGTGCGGAATCGGGCAACGTGAAGAGGGGAACATACACGAACAAGGGCGTGGAGGTCTCATTCAACGGCGCGCGTGACACATTCAACTCGTTCTACGTGGACGGAGCCGACAGCACGGACTCGTATCATAATACTCTGAGTTCCTCGCCGGCGCTCGATGCCATCAAGGAGTTCAGGGTCGAAACGAATATGTATTCGACGCAGTATGGCCGGTCGGGCGGCGCCGTCATCACGGCAGTCACCAACTCCGGAACGAATGCGTACCACGGCTCTCTTTACGAGTACCACCGCGATAAGGCGCTCGATGCTCGTCCTGCGTTTGCAGCGCAGCCGAAGAGCAGCCTGCCGAACTACCTGTTCAACCAGTTTGGTGGGTCCGTCGGCGGGCCCATCGTCAAGAACAAGGCGTTCTTCTTCTACAGCATGGAAAAATTCCGGCAGGTCACGCCTGGTTCGCTGATGGTCAGCTTTGCGCCTACCGCGGCGGAAGCGGCCGGCGACGTCAGCCGCACTATCAATCCCTATACGAATAAGCCCGTCGTGCTGAAAGATCCGCACACGGGGCAGGTCATCTCAAGCGGCGTCCTTCCCGCAAACCTGGTCAGTCCCATCGGTAAGACGCTGATGGCCATCTGGTCGCAGTACTCACCCAACTACAACGATCCGTTCGTCAATTTGCGTTTCTTCCGAGCGGGCCGCAACAAGCAGAATAAGTATTTGCCCCGCCTGGACTACAACATCAACGACCGCAACTCGATCTTTGGAACGTTTGACTGGAACGACTATGACAATGCGAGCGTCTACCACACCGTGTACGGCGACCAGGTGTATAAAGAGCACAACAAAACGATCGGCCTGACCTACACGCACTCATTCACGGCGAATTTGGTCAATGACATCAAAGTCAGTCGTACCTGGGACACGCAAGGTACGCAATTTGATCTGGCCGATCAGGCATACGGCGTGAAATGGGGCATGTACGAGCCGCTGAACGCCGGCCTGGGCTCGCCCCGCATCCTGATGTATACACAGGGCTATCAGACATTCGGTATCGGCAATGCCGGCCCCGTGTTCCACGACCAGCACACGCTCTACATGCGCGATAACCTGATCTGGATCAAGGGAAAGCACACGTTCCATTTCGGCGGCGACTTCCGTCGGGAAAATTACCTATGGTCGGCGTATTCCGGCCAAACGCAGGACTATTTCGGATTGCTCGATGGGCTGCCGGGTTATGAGGCGATCTACGGCGAAACCGGTTCGGTGTTCACCGACCTGCTGACGGCTATGCCGAACTTGATGACGGTCGGCAGCGGCGGCGGCAAGATGATGCCTTTCAGCCGCAACGGATTAGGCGGCTACGTCCAGGACGATTGGAAGTTGAGCCCGCGGCTGACCCTGAACGTGGGCGTCCGTTACGACTTTGAAGCGCCATTCGGCATCGACAACGGGCAATTCCTGAGCCTCGACTTTGCTACTGGTCTGCCGCAGTACTGTAAGGACGCGCCGCAGGACCTGCTCTCGATCATGCATTACAATTTCGAGACGGGTGGTCCGTGCCGTGACCACAAAGCCGACTATCGCGACTTCGCTCCGCGCGTCGGATTTGCCTATCGTCCATTTGGCAAAGACAACACAGTAGTGCGCGGCGGCTACGGCCTGTTCTTCACGAGCGAAAACGCCTACAACACCACGTACGGCAGCTGGGTGCAGCCGTTTGCCGGCATCTTCAGTTGGAATCCGGGGAGCTACTTCTGGCGGCAGCCCAAGAACCAGCCGGCCAATCCGCTGTTCGACGGTAAGGAACACTTCACCACGCTCGACCAGAAGCCCTACGGTCTGGAATTCGTGCAAGGCAATAGCATGGGGTTCTTCTATCCGACGGTGCCGTACTATCCGACGGCTTACGTTGAACAGTATAACCTCACGTTCGGACGGCAGCTTCCTTCCGGAACTACCGTGGAGCTGGGCTATGTGGGTTCTCACGGTATTAACCTCAACGGTCCATCGACGATCTACAACTACGATCCGAACCTGCTGGCAAAACTCCAGGCCGCCAATCCCGGACTCGCGAACTTCGGATTGCGGGTCAAGGGGTTCAGTTCCTACTACAATGCGTTGCAAGCAAGCGCGCGCAAGGAAATGTCGCACGGCTTGTATTTCATCGCTGCATACACTTGGAGCCATGCGCTGACCGACATGTCGAACGACGACACGAACGAAACGTTGCTTACCGACACGACGCAAGCGGGCAACATCATCACGAAGCGGATTGCCAACGCCGACTTCGATTACCGTCAGCGGTTCACGTTCAGCGGCATCTGGACGTTGCCATTCGGACGCGGACAGTCGTTCGGCAAGAATTGGAATCCCGCGCTGAACGCGATTGCGGGCGGCTGGCAGATAAATGTCATCGGCACACTCCAAGGCGGATTCCCCTTCACCGTCTACGATAGTTCGTTGCATTTCCCGGACAGGGTATGCAGCGGCGTTCTGCCGAAGAGCCAGCGCTCGGCGGACCACTGGTACGACACCAGCTGTTTCCCGACGCACATCCCGACCACCATCACCGATCCGGTGACGGGGCTCAAGAAGACCATCAACATCCAAGGGAACTCGCCGCCGAACGTGATGCGCGGGCCGGGAACCAACAATTGGGACATCGGCACGCAAAAGAATTTTAAGCTTACGGAGCGGTTCAACCTGCAATTTCGGAGCGAGTATTTCAACGTGTTTAACCATATGAATCTGCAGGCTCCGTCCGGGAATTACTTTTTTAATACTCCGTCAGGGGCGAAGATCACTCGGGCAGGAAATCTGCGGGACATTCAGTTGGCCCTGCGATTCACGTTCTGAGCGTGAAGGGTAAGGTGACGCTTCACGCGAAGGGCTGACTGGCGTCCGGAAAAATTTCCAGCGTCACCCTCGGCCCTTCGCGACCCAATCCAATTGGGCCAAACTGACCCAGGGAGGATGAACCAGGTGCTATTCGTGTCGGCGGCAAAGGCGTTTCCAGATCCCGCGCATCCGGGGAAGTTCCACCGGCGCGCGGTGCGCTGGATCGCGTTCGCGACGGGAATTCTCTGCGTCGGCGCTGTCCGTGACTATGGACAGACCCTCGTGTGGCGCGAACGCGCGCCGGTGTCGCGTGCCCGCGCTGGTTACATGGCGGGCGTAATTGAAGGCAAGTATGTGATCGCCGGAGGAAGCGACTGGGTGAACCACCAGAAGCAGTGGACCGACGAGGTCGACATTTTCGATCCGCTCGGTAACGCCTGGGCCGCGGGGACGCGCTTGCCGGAACCCCGCAGCGACGCCGCCTCGGTGGTGTTCGACAACGCACTTTACGTGTTCGGCGGCGGACAGCACGACGAGGTTCGGCGCGATGCATTAGTCTTCCGCAGAGGAACGTGGCATGCGCTTCCTGCGGGGGAACTTCCCGAACCGCGAGTCTACTCGGTGGCGGTCGCGGACCGCGGCCTGATCTACCTGGTGGGTGGTATGTCGGACCACACCAAGTGGGACTCGCTCAGCAATCAACTGTGGGTATGGAATCCACATTCACCCAATACAGGATGGAGGAAGCTGGCGCCGATCCCGGGTCCGGGGTTAATCACGGAAGCCGTCGCGGCCGTGAGGGGCAAGATTTACGTATTGGGCGGGGCCAAAACCGGCGGCAAGGATGTGGTGAACGTCAAGACAGCCTACGAGTACGACGTGCGGGGCAATCGGTGGACTGTTCTTCCCGATCTCCCGATCGAACGCCGCTGCTGGTGGGGCATGCCTTTTGGCAACGAAATGCTGCTGTTCGGCGGCGTGACGACAACGTATGAAAGCGACGTGTTCGCTTATCGTCCATCGACGAAGGAATTGACTCGAATCAGCCGGATGCCACATGGTCTTTGCGACGCGAAGTTCTTCCCCATCGGCAATTCCATATATGGGATGGGCGGGGAATCGGGTTCAGAGATTCGCGGCCCGTGGACGCTTGAAGCCACCATGCCCCGCAATGGCACAAAGAGGCACGAATGAAATCCCAATGCAAGGTGCCTTGTGAGCGCCGCAGCATGAGTCACAAATGCGTCTGACGGAGATGACATCGAGGGCCGGAGTCCTCGGCCGGCGCCGTCTGGAGAATTGGCGATCCTGCCTCTACGCCGGAGCTCTAGTAGTGATCTGCTGCACTTTGACGCGTCCCGCGCGCCCGCAGCAAACCGATACTCTACAGATACTGTCCCGCTCGATTATATTCGCGCACCCCTCATCTGATCCTTACGCGCGCGACAATTTCTATGGCTTCAACCACGCCCCGAGCGTCGTCCTGCTGCCGGACGGACGGCTTCTGACTGCATGGTTTTCAGGGCCATTTGAAGCTTCGGTCGACCAGGTCATCCTCGGTTCCTATTCGTCGGATGGCGGCCGGACGTGGAGCAAGGCCGAGGTACTGCAGGATTTTCCCCACAAGTCGGACTTCGATCCGGCGTTCATAGCTGACGGCGTGCGCACGCTGTTCTTCTTTTCGGCGGGGCGGGAGAACCGCTATCCGCCGGTCCACGAAGAGAAAAAAGAAGTCGGCGTCCCTTCTTTCAAGACGTACGCTCGCATCTCCAATGATTCGGGTCGCACATGGTCAGAGCCCGAGGTCGCAGGAGAACGCGTGTACTGCCGGAGTAACGGCATTCGCTTGTCTACGGGCGAGCTCCTGCTGCCAGTCTACGAAATCCCCTCGCGCGGGGGCGTTCTGAAATCTATCGACGACGGGAAGAGCTGGAAGCGCTATGGAGCAATCACGACGCCAGCGGGCGCAGGTGAGCCGTCGCTCACCGAGCTGAATTCCGGCGGAGTTTTGATGATCTTGCGAACCTCGGATGGCTTCCTTTGGGAAACATTCTCAACGGATAAGGGAGAGACGTGGTCCCCGGCGGTGCGAACGCAAATTCAGGCTGCCACAACTTCACACAACCTCTTTCGTCTGAAGGATGACCGCCTGTTGCTCACCCTGAACGAATCTCCTCCAAATGTCCGCACGCCGCTGGTGACGCGGGTTTCACGCGACAACGGGGAGTCGTGGACAGACCCCGTCCGCCTGGCTGAGGTGCCAATTCCTCAGCCGGGAGATGCTGTCTGGGCGCGGGAGGTTTCATATCCTTCCGTCGCCCAGCTCAAGGATGGAACCGTGATCGTGGTTTGGGCGCGTCTGATTCTTTCCGATACCGAGCAGTATGGCGATATTGAAGCCGCCCGGATCCGCATTCCAGGAGCTTCCTAAGACGGCAGGTCGCGTCCGCATCGAGGGCGTGAGAGGTTTACGATCGAATAAAGGAGAGACGGAATGCGTCGAAGAAAGAGCAACCGGCGCGAGTTTCTGCAGGCTGCACTCGTCGGCACAAGCCTCGTGCAGTTTGGACGGATCATCGATGTGCCGCTGCTAGTCAGCACGGCCATTCCTGAATCCCGCTTTGTGAGGTGGGCTGGGGAGGGGGAATGCCGCGTGCTGGTCAGGGTCGATCCCTTCCAAATCGGCTTGCGTCGCTCAGACGAAATGCTGGCCGAGGTTGTGCTCGATTTCAGCGCTCTCGAAGGACTTGGCGGCGCAAGCGCGGCGAACATCTCATCGATCCAGGTGATGAAGTTCGACCCGAGAGCCGGGGAGCCGGAGCCCTACAGCAACTACGCCTATACGCGCAGTGCCTATGATCGACCATTTCGCTGGTACGATGCCTCCATTCCTTACGACTTTCCTGAGTTCTACGGCACAGCGGATCGCACCCATGGCGAAATTCAGCGCAAGAATCGCCTGCGCGGCGGCTATTTCTACAGCGCGATGGGCGACTGGCGCAGCGGTCATCTGGCGTGGGTGCATACTCAGAATCTCCATGAGCCGTCTTATTACGCGATCTATTTTGACCTCCTGCCGGCCGGACAAGCGCCGGCGCAGAATCCCCCGGCCGGTTGGCTTGGAGATGGACTGCCGCGCTTCGACGAGACCGGGCAGAGCACTACGGGCGCATCGCAAGTCTCGATTGCACTGGACGACTGGGATGACGACGGCCGAATCGACATCGTCTTCGGAGAGGACTATGGTCATCTGTTTTGGTTCCCGAACACCGGGAGCATATCGAAGGCAAACTTCACGCATTACAAGATGATCTTTGATGCCGAGGGCCTACCCATTGACGCGGGAATGGGGTCGGTACCACTGGTCATCGATTGGGATGGAGACGGCAGGAAGGACCTCCTGGTCGGGACGCATTGGAACCGCGTGCTGTTCTTCAAGAACGAGGGTACGAATCGGGAGCGCCGCTACGTGTACAAAGGCTTTCTGATGGTGGATGGTAAACCGCTCGAACTACCGGTCACTCCCCTTGTGAAGGGGAGCGAGGCTATCTTCACCGAAGATTATTATCCGGTTCTTGAAGCCGTTGATTGGGACGGAGACGGCGATCTGGATCTTCTGGCAGGCGGATACGTGACCGGGCGAATTTACTTCTATGAGAATGTCGGTCGCGATGCTGAGGGCATGCCGATTCTCAAATTTCGCGGTCCGCTCGAAGCCGACGGCAAACCCATTAATGTCGGCGAATGGTGCGCGGCACCTTGCGTCGGCGACTTCGATGGGGATGGTGACCTGGATCTGATTGCTGGTCGCTATACATGGGAGAAGCACGCCGATTCCGCGCACTTCCTCCGCTACTACGAAAACATCGGCACACGGACGAATCCTATTCTGGCCGAGCGCCCCTTCCCCATGGAAGGTGTTCCACCGAATCTGAACTTAAGCGTGCCGCGCACCGTGGACATCAATGGGGATGGCCTTCTCGATCTGGTCGTGAGTTCCGGCGGGAACGTCTACATCTTCGAAAACGTTGGAACAAAGAATGCTCCCCGTTTCCGCGTGCACGATAAGCCGCTACCGTCGCACTGGACGCGTGCGGACCTTCCGGGAACCGGCGCCTACTATGCCACCGAGTTCATGGACTGGAATCACGACGGCCGGCAGGACGTAGTTACCAACTATACGGTCGAGCTCAACACGGGCAAGGGCAATCCCGGCGTCTATGACCGCGCGGTTTCCGTCCTTCCTCCTGGGGAGCACATCGCACACCCTTCCGGAGTCGGGGACGACTGGTTCTGGCCACGGTTGTACGATCTCGATCGTGACGGCAAGATGGACGTACTGTTCGGAGACTGGGCGGGGCATGTTTGGTTCCACCGAAACCTGTCCAGACATGGCAAGGTTCACTTCGACACCCAGGGCTACATGCTCGAGACTGTCGACGGAAAGCCCATCAAGGTCGGTCCCACGGGCGACCCGAACAAGAGTTTTGCCGCGCTGCAGGGTGCGCGCACAGTGTTCACAGTGGCTGATTTCGACAATGATGGTCTGCCAGACCTGGTCGTTTCCGACACATACGGCGTCGTGCGCTACTACCGCAATGTCGGCACCCGAAGCAAACCTGTCTTCGCGCTCCCACAGGTGATCGCCGAGACCAAGGATCGCGGCATGGTCGACGCGGTCGATTGGAATGGTGACGGTCGCATGGACGTCATTGTCGGTACCTCTGACGGTCGAGTCCTCACCTTTCTGAACATTGCGAAAGAAGGCGCGGCGCGATTCGGGCCCGGGATGAATGTCAACATTCCTCCCATTGTTGAGCCACGAGTGATCATGGCGGACCTCAACGGCGACGGCCAACAGGACTTGTTCATCCCCGGAACGCAAGGATCTTGCCTTATCGATCGTTCATTCCTCGATCACGGTTACGCCGAAGCTCGGGTCATCAGGGTCGAGAGGAAAAACAGTTTGATTGGCCGGCCGGGTTATGCTGGGGGAGATCGATGAAAAATCACCCCTTCAGCCGGCGGCGCTTTCTCGAGAGTGCTGCTGCGGCCGCGGGTGCTTTTACGGTAGTGCATGGCTCGCCACGCGTACCGCTGTTGGCGAGCGACTCGCCGCAAGTCTCCGATGTGCCACTCCCCACGCGACCCGGGCCGATGAGCCCGGAGGCATTCCGGCGCGTTCTCGCTGGGCCGATTCAGTCTCAGCCCACGCCAATCGCACCCAACAACGAAGTCGACTACCAAGGTCTCACCAATGTGGTGAGACGTGGCCGGCAGTACGGCGTGAAAATCTTCGAATTGACTGCCGGAAACAGCCAATACTTTTCTCTCAGCTATGACGAGATAAAGAAAGTCACTCGTACCCTGGTGGAAGCGGTGGAAGGTCAGGGAATCACTATCGCCGCGACGGGCGCCTGGTGGACGGAACGAGCCGCCGACTATGCGCGGTTCGCCGAGTCGGTGGGGGCTGATGCGCTGCAGATCCTTATGCCCGAGCCCCACGGCGGCGAAGACGCCCTGGTGCAGCATTTCGAAACCATTGCGCGAGCAACGCGGCTGCCGCTTGTGCTGCACGGTGTTTATTCGGAGTCGCTTCTGACCAAGCTCGTGCATATTGAATCGATCGTGGCCATGAAAGAGGATTCCGCCCTCGATTATTACATCGATCGGATCGTCACGTTCGGCGACCGGCTGGAGATCTTTTCCGGAGGAGCTGAAAGTCGCTACTTGGTCGGATACCCCTATGGAGCGAAAGCGTTTTTCAGCACTTACACAAGCTTCGCGCCCGATATTTCCATGAAGTTCTGGAGTGCCGTCCAGCAGGGTGACATCAAGCAAGCGGCGCGGATTACCACCCGCTACGACTACCCGTTCATCAAGCGATTCACCGTGCCCTTCTGGCACGCGACGCTGGAGCATTTCGGGGTAGCCCGGCGCTTCGTGCGTCCGCCGCTGGTGCCCTTTACCGACGAACAGATGAAAGAGGTAAAGCGCTTCTTTGACGGCCAAGGGTTGAACCCCGCCGACTATAAGTCATGACCGACACGTGAAAAGTGATTACAAAATGATCGGACAGAACACCGCGCCGCTCGTGGGAGATGTCGACCATATCAGGCTGGCCGTTGTCGGCAAGCTTGCAGATAACGATCACCCTTATAGTTGGAGCGCGATCCTAAATGGCTACGATCCGGAGGCGCTGCCCAACTGCCCGAACCCGGTCATCCGCCAGTACCTTGCAGCGCAGCCGAAGGCGAACTTCGGGATTCCAGGCGTTCGTGTGACGCATGTCTGGGCCGAGGATGCAGATGACGCCAGGCGTGTCGCACGCGTGAGCCGAATTCAAAATGTGGTCGTGCGTCCTGAGGAGGTAATCGGCGAAGTGGACGCGGTGCTGATTCCGACCGATAAGGGGCACGAACACCTCGAACGCGCTCGGCCCTTCATCGCGGCCGGCATCCCTGTTTTCATCGATAAGCCGCTCACCGACCGCGAGGATCACTTGCGGGAGTTCCTTCGCTGGCAGCGCGAAGGCAGGCCGCTGATGTCTTCCAGTTGTATGCGGTACGCAAAGGAATTCCTCGACTGTCGCCAGAGTGTGAAGGCGACCGGTCCTCTGCGGTTCATCACGGCAACGACCAGCCGCAGTTGGGAGCGCTATGGCATTCACGCGATGGAGGCAGTCTACCAGCTTCTACCTCCGCACGGCTGGCTGAGCATCACGAACAGCGGAACGGAGAAGGTGTCCGTTGCCCACATACACCACGCATCGAACGTAGACGTCGTGATCGCTGCGGTCGACGACATGGACGGAGCGTCCGGCTGTCTTTCATTGTATGGGACAAAGGCTACTTGTAGTGCCCGCTTTGTCGACTCATTTTCTGCATTCAAGGCACAGCTGGCGGCGTTCGTTTCCTATTTGCAGACCGGATCCGCGCCATACCCCTTCGACGAGACTGCTGAGCTGATGAAGATCATTATCGCGGGCATTCGCAGCCGGGAGGAGAAGGGCCGCACGGTTTTGCTTTCGGAACTCGAGGTTGAGACAACATCATGTTCGATTTGAGCGGCAAGGTAGTGCTGGTTGCGGGCGGAGCGGGCTACTTGTCGGTGCCGAGTTGTCGGGGCATGGCACAGCACGGAGCCGACATTATGGTCGCCGACGTCAACCGTAAGGGAGTCGAGGAGCGCGTCTCGGAACTGCGACAGGGGGTGCCTGGAGTAAAGATCTCGGGAGTGACCCTGGACGTCGGCGACGAGGCATCGATCAAGGACGCGGTCCGGGCCACCGTCGGGAATTTCGGAAGGCTGGATGTTTTGGTGAATGCTACCTATCTCAGCATCGGAAACCATGTCGAGGAGTTAAGCGGTCCGGATCTCGACCGGGCACTGCATGTGAATGTGACCGGCGCATTCCTGCTGGCGCGCGAGGCCAGCCGCCACATGACCGAGGGGGGCAGTATTATCTTCTTCTCGTCGATGTATGGCGAGGTTGCCCCCGATCCGCGGAACTACCCGGCGCACATCAAGCCCAACCCAATCGAGTATGGAATTTCAAAGGCTGCCCTGGAACAAATGGTGCGCTATCTGGCGGTATGTTGGGCGCCTCGGAATATTCGGGTCAACGGGATCGCTCCGGGAGCGTTTCCTCATCCTCAGCAACAGCGTGAGGAACCGGACTGGATGAACATGCTTGCGGCGCGGGCGCCACTGGGCCGAATCGGTCGGCAAGACGAGGTCGCCGGCGCCGTTTTTTTCCTTGCATCGAACGAGGCTTCTTACGTCACCGGGCACATCCTGAACGTCGACGGCGGATGGACCATATGGTAGGTGCGGACCGTTATCGTTCGAAGAACCTGGAAACGGCACAGCCGAAGTCGCGTGTTCATTCCTCAAGGCGAACCGCAGGCACGCTGACAATCCTGTTGGCAGCCGCGCTCGCATCGATGGCGCACGCACAAGCCGCGCCGGCCGGTGCTTCAGAGTTTTCGGGCAAAGTGCGGCTGGTTCTGCCGAAGGTCATCTATGCCGCCGTAAACGTCGAGACGAACATCTACTTCGACAACGTTGTCCTCGCGCCGCATTCCGCTGACTATATCTTCGACGTTAGGTGCGAGAAGGGCTCATTGCTGGCGGACCGATGGAGCTTTACGCCGGCCGCAAACGAGAAAGGCCGCTTTCCCTTGACGCTCGAAGTTCGCGACGATACGAATGCGATGATTGCACGCGCGGAATCTACGCTTGTCGTCGCGGCCGCGGATGCAGGCGTCGCGGTGCCCGTCACGTTGCTCGCCATCGGCGATAGCCTGACCCAGGCGTCGATCTACTCCCAACACCTTCTTGAATTGGCAGACAGCGCCGACGGGCCTGCGATGAAACTCATCGGTTCGCGAGGGTCGGACAACGGCCCGGCCCATGGCTCCAACCGTCATGAGGGCTACAGCGGATGGACGGCCCAGGCCTTCGTTACGTTTGCCGGGCCGCTGTCGCGGAACGGCTATTTCAAAGGCCGCGAGACCGGCAGCCCATTCGTGTACATGGAGAATGGCGAGCCGCACCTGGATTTCGGGAAGTACTGTGCGGAGTTCAACGGCGGCAGGGCACCCGATTTCGTAACGATCGCCCTCGGCACCAACGACATCTTCTACGGTACCGACGAAAACATTGACAGCCTCGTTGACAATATCCTCGGTTATTTCGATTCACTGATCGGCATGATACATGATTTCGATCGGTCCACCAGGATTGGCGTCCTGCTGGTCATTCCACCTTCCAGTTCCCAGGACGGCTTCCGCAATTACCGCGGCCCGCAGCGGCAGACGCGGTGGCAATACCGGCGCGACCAGCACCGCATGATCGAGCGCTTGATCGCGCGTTATGGGGGCCGCGAAAAGGAGAATATTTATCTCGTCCCCGCCTACCTGGACATCGATGCCGCGCATAATTTCGTAACACGGCCGCTGGCTTGGAATGCCGAGAATGCCGAAGAAACAGCACGCGTCCTGGATGGAATCCATCCGGCTGCCGCCGGATACCGGCAGATGGCCGACATGATCTATGTTTGGCTGAAAGCATGCCTGTCAGATCGATCGAAATAAACGGGTACTCGATAACACCAGCGCTTTAGGAAACGAGTCTCAGTTCCAGTCTCCCTCGCTCCAGTACGATCTCATGGCAGGACTGTGGAACTTCGATTCTTGCCGCGCCGCCGCCGTGGCCTCAGGCTGTGGAAGGGACGGAATATCGCCTGGACTTCGCCTACATCGCGGGGGAATACAACCGCTTTCGGAATAAGACGATAAACGCTTGCATCGGACGCGAATGCAACCCGGTCAATGGGTCTCGTCAGCACTCGATCCGGATGCATGAGGTTGCGCAGCCCATCTTCGATGGCAGCGGTCGAAAGTTCCGGAGTTGATGCCGGAAGAGTGTTGCTCATTGCGTCTGAGAAATCCTGAGATCCATATTCCTTGGTTACCGGTGAAGCCGCCTTGCCCGTATTCGCCGAGAAGACTTCGTCAACTTGTCTGAAGCAAATTGGAGAGTTCCCGCACCCATGAATTGGCGGAGATTACGCATTCATGTGTCTGCATTCGACGACGTTCCGCAGGAAGCGCTGGTAACGGGCGCAGATCATGGATTGCTTTTAGCCATCTTCATTCCCAGCACCTGCGCGCGGATATCCAAGCCGACCTGTTTGCTCCAAGCCTCAATAATGCGGTTGAATATCGGACCGCCCACCGCCCCGTCACCAATCGTCGCCCCGTTGATTCGTGTAACCGGAGCCGTGCAGTAAGGAGTCGTGGTAACAAAGGCTTCGTCGGCTGTCAGTGCGTCGTAGACCTGCAGGTCACGCTCGACGAAGGGAATGCCCAGGTCCCGGCACAGCTCAATGACGACCCTGCGGCTGATCCCGAGCAAGATGTTGTGCGGGGGCGGCGAGTACACGGTTCCGTTCTTCACCAGCAGGAAATTCGAGCCGCTCGTCTCGGTGACGTTTCCCTGGAGGTCAAGCAGCAGGGGCATCGCTGCCGTGTCAACGAGATGCGCCTCCTGCTCAGCCAGCCACCAGTGCAACCGGCTGCGGTTCTTTACCTTTGGATCGACGCACTCAGGCGGAACGTGGCGAGTCGAAGGCGTCACCAGGTGAAGTCCGGTTTCAAAAAAACGGCGGAAGAGATGAAATGGCATGGGGAAGGAATGAATGCAGAACGTCGGAGTCAGTTTCCCGTCGCCCGCGGCTGCGGACCCCGCGTAGACAAAATTCTCTCCGGGCGTAATGAAGTACACGAGCGCCAATTCGGCTTCCGGACCGGCCAATTTCGAATTGTGCCGTGCTATTTCCAGAGTGATGCGCGTGGTTTCTTCCAAACTGATCGGCGGCTTTATGCGGGCGTACTTACAGGAATCGTAGAATCGGCACACGTGCTCTTCGAGCCGATATGGCTCGTGCCGAAAGGTGCGCAGCAGGTCTGTAACAGTCGCCCCGAGCACTATGCCGAAATCATAAATGGAGATACGCGCCTCGGAAGCGGGAACGAGTTGACCACGGATGTACACCAGCGGTTCTGAGGACATTTCTATTCTCCTGATTACGACAATGCGCGATCCACCGCTGCGAGCGTCGTATCGATATGTTCGTCGGTATGTGCAGTCGAGCAGTACCAGCGTCCGTCGGGCAACGCCAACACGCCTTCATCGAGCAGCGCGAGTGCAAAATCACTGTAGAGATCAATATTCGCGGAGAGCAGGTCGCGGTAACACTTTGCCGGACGATCCATGAATGAGACATGGAACACCGGGCCTTCGCCGGATGTCACGACATTGTATCCGAGAGCCCGAATCCTTGATTCGATCCCACCGCGCAGCCGCGACCCACGCCGGGAGAGGTCGGCATATACCGCGCCGTTGCCGCTTGACAAGTAATCCAGTGTGGCCTTGGCGGCAGCAAGCACCACGGGATTACCGTTCAAGGTACCGGCGTGTACGACTTTACCTACGGCGATCCACTCGATCAGCTCTTTACGCGCTGCGAGTACGCTGAGAGGCAGCCCGCCGCCTACGGCTTTGGCGTAGGTCGCAATATCGGGCACGACGCCGTAGAATCCTTGCGCTCCCTGCAGGTGGAGACGGAATCCCGTGATGACCTCATCGAATATGAGCAGCGAATCCGTTTGGGCCGTGATTTCACGGAGGAATGAGAGGAATCCCGGCTGGGCCGGGATACAGCCGCTGTTGCACAGCAGTGCCTCGCAGATGACCGCAGAGATTTCGTTGCGGTGTTCTGCGAAGAGCCTTTCGACGGAAGCACGATCGTTCCACTCCGCGATCAGGACATGGCTATGCGGACGTTGTCCTTCACCGACGCCGATCGGAGTACCATTGGCCGCGGCAAGCTGTGCAGTGGTCGGGTGATAGCTCACCAGCACACTGTCGTCCCATCCGTGATAATGGCCTTCGAACTTCAAATACTTCGGGCGCTTCGTGTACGCTCGGGCGAGCCGCAACGCAATCTGTACAATCTCCGTACCGCTGTTGGCGAAGCACACCTTGCCCGCACAGGGGATGATTTGTGTCAATTTCTCGGCCACTTCAAACTCCAAATCATGCTGTGCGCCGAACGTCAGTCCGCGACGCAACTGAGCAGCTACTGCATCTAAGACCTCGGGAGGAGACTGGCCGAGAATGAGCGGTCCCCACGCCAAGCCATAATCGATATAAGTGTTCCCGTCCACGTCATGGGTGATAGCCCCCTGACCGGAGGTGAAATATAGAGGATAAGGTCGTGCTGAGCGCCGCAAGCCACTGGATACTCCGCCGGCTAACGATTTCTGAGCGCGCGAGTATCTCTGCAGTGACCCCGCAGTCTTATTTCGCACACTCTGTTCCCGCCGACCAATGTCCAGTCTTGTGGGTATATGCATTCAGCGAATTTATATCAATGCACTGTCGACTGTCGACACAAATCGATCGTTAACCGGGAGTGTAAGCTGAAATCATACTGATGGCTAGCGGAGTTCTCGTCGCCTATCCGGCGACGATACAGTAGGATCCGGCCGTCGACAGAAAACACCTAAAAGTCAGGACGGCGAAGAAATACAATGTCACCGCTTTTGTTCCACCTACGCGCAGCAAACGAAATTGGGCCGGGGCGTAAAACATCCCGGCCTGATCTGGCGAAGCGTCTTGTTCGACGCATCCCTCGGATCGTTACGAGAATGGAAATGCCGGCGCACTGCGCCTAACCAGTATTGCCGGTATCAGGACTATCTCCGGTTCAAACGCCTTCTAGAATTCAGTGACGTGTGGTTATGAAAGGCGGTGTTATCTTGTCCATATCGTTCGTGCTAGTAGGACCATCTTCATTTGCTTGATTCATTTTGATTTGTTGGCGGAAGTTTAGCTTGGATCGTCCATTTCCCGCGCACTCCGGGGCCAGCTTCGCCGCCGGCGCCGACGATTACATCTCCAACGTGAAAGAACTTGATATCGGCAAGCCCGTGGGGCAGTGCACCGGCTGACTTGAGACCCAGTCCGGGGATGTACCAGTACACGTCGGAAGCGTATGTGTCGGTATATCCAGCCAGCACCAGTGCGCGATCGCTCAGACCGACTGCCCACCACGAACGATTTGCAACCGAGAGATCTGGCAAACGTATCCACTTTCGAGAAGAAGGATCGAACCGGTATGCATCGTTGAGGTTGGCCACATCCTGCGGGCCGGATCCGGCGCCTCCGAACACATAGATGTCGCCATTCATATCCGCCATGGCATGACTGATTCGGCCCGGACCTGGCAAGGACGGGAGGCGTTCCCAACCCGGTAGTCCCGGCCGCCAACGCCAAAATGTGTTGCTCATGTTCTTGTAGTCGCCGGCCTTCGCGATTCCACCAAGCAGGTAGATATAGCCGCCCGAGGAGACCGCGGCCGCATAGAGCCGAGGTTCCGGAAGTTCGGCCGACGGGACGATGGCCCACTTGGCGTCGCGCAGAACGAGGGCCTGCTTTACAAGATTCGTGCCGCTGCCGCCGCCAAAAATGTAGATCTCATTATTCAGTGTTGCGGAAGCCGCGTCACTACGAGGTGCTGGCAGCGGGATTCCATTCGTCCAGGTGTTCTGTTTCGGATCGAAAATCTGAACTTGGCTGCACCAATGCTTCTCCTTGTTTTCCCAGTAGCTGCCGCCGATTATCACTAGTTTTCCGCGGCTAAATCCGGCCATGTAGCCGGCCACCGGACGGGGTAGTTCGGCCATTTCCTTCCAGTCCAACTGCTGTGCAACGACGATACCCGCGCTTACAACCATTCCGATCACAACAACGAGCAGCTTGAGCATAATTGTGCGTCCTTAACTGGATCTCTTCCGGGGTTGCAGGTCCATCTTGTCGTAGAACTCCTTCACGATTTGCATTTCCGCATCCGAATAACTGTGCTGCGGTGGGCGAAGATAACGCTGCGTAACACCGAAATATTCCAGGGTTGCGTGCCAGAATGGCGCTGAGAAATTTTGAATAAAAGGGTGATCGTATTTCGCGATGATCTCCACTTCCGATTTGTAGTCGCTGCGTTCTACGGCCTCGCGGAACCGGACGGCGATTTCCGGGGCAAATGTTGCAAATGAATCGAAGTATGCCGTCGCGCCGTAAGGTTGTCCGACCAAGAAACAGTCGAGCCCCCCGCCCGAAAAGCAATTCATGCGCTTCCCGAAACGAATGATGCTGTCGACGTAATAATCGAGGCTGACATCTTCCTTCAGTGCGACGACGGCCCGGATTTCCGCCAGGTCTGCCAGCTCGGACATTGAAAACTTTCCATGCAGAACAATGGCGAGCCCGGCTGCCTCGGCGACACGACGGTAGTGTTCCGCCACCTGATCCTCGCTTGCACCGGATGGCTTCAACACCTGGAGTGCCGTCGCTCCCACAGACTCGGCATAACGCGCGAAATCGATGGCGCGTTCCGTCCACCATGCGCCTGTTCCTACGATGCTCACGCCGCGCGTACCAATGGCCTGTGTGACCAAACGCGCGAGTTCTTTGATTTCGTCATAGGAGAGATACGAGTATTGACTGTCGCCTGCGGTGAGTTCGAAGATCTGAATGCCGTGATTCAGTGCATGGTCGATCATGCGACGAATACCGGCAATATCCAAGCGAAAGTCGCGCGTGAACGGCGTTGGGATCGAAACGATCGGTCCGCGCAAGCACTCCTTGAAATCGGCCGGTGACATCCTTTGTGTCCCAGTCTTGAACGGCGGCAACGCCGGAACTGGAAACGAAGACGCCATTCCCGCGAGCATACCTGCCTTCAGGAACTCACGACGATTCCAAATCAACGGCAAACGCAGGAAGCTCACTTCCGCAACCCCGTAATCAGGAAAATCGAATCTCCTGGCTCGACGACCGGAACTGCACGGATCATCCCTACTACGCCGTCGCACGGCGATCGAAACGCCTCAACCACACCACCGTACAAATTCATTGTTTGCCCGATTTCCTGACCAGCGTGCACCGATTGCAGCAATTCCACGCTCGGTATGAAGAATCCCGGTTGCGCAGCCGTATTACCGGCATCCACGTTGCCGTCACCGTGAAGTTCATGCTCGACCGGCGCTGGAGTGGGAATTCCGGGCAAAATGGCCAAATGCCGGAGAAGGTTTACGATGCCGCGCTTGAACATCCGGAGATCTTCCGCAGCGATGCGTCCGGCACCACGGGCTTCGGTATACAGCCAGGGAATGCCGCGCGATGCGGCAAACGACACAGTCCTTCCTGGAGAAATGGTCGGGTGCCCCCAAGTAACAGGAGCCCCGAATCGCGCGGCTGCACTTTGGGACCGAGGATCGCGCGCATCATAGCCGACCATGCTGGGCATCAGGAGCTTCAAACCACTGCTGTGAAGATCAAGATAGAAGTCGGCTCGCGCGATGACGGCTCGGCTGAGATAAAACGCAATCACTTGGGTCGGGGTTCCGTGTTCTGACCCCGGAAATGAACGCGCAAGATTTTCCCCATCAAGCGGACTCGTCCGCGTCTTATTCCAGAATGCCGGAGGGTTCGCGACAGGGACGGCGAGTACGTCTCCGCGCATCTCAGACGGATCGAGTTCCGCATGGAGCTCGAGAATGGCTCGCACACCTTCAAACTCGTCCCCGTGTACACCTGCGGTGACGACCAGAGTATTGCCTTCTTTTCGACCGCGCACGAGCAATACCGGCAGCATGACTCCGCAGGCCTGCGGTCCGAGATCGAGAGCGATTGAGTACTTACGGCCGCGTTCGCACTTTGGCGGATCGAATTCATCCGGTCGGAGGATCCGCTCGAGAGTTTGAGATGGACCTTCCATTTTCTCCTCAGTACGCGAGAAAGCCGCCGTCGACGAGCAGCGTTGAACCGGTGATGAAACTCGCCTCCTCTGAGGCGAGGAATGCAACTGCGCGTGCCACTTCTTCCGGGCGGCCGCGTCGCCCAAGAGGTGTAAAGCGTAGAAAACGGCCGCTCGCGCCGGAATCACGGATGTCCCGCACCGCTTCAGCGCTGGTCCTGGTCTCAATGTCACCGGGCGCTACGCAGTTTGCGCGGATACCAAAAGGGGCCAGTTCAATAGCCATGGCCTTGGTTAGGGCCACCTGTGCGGCTTTTGTCGCGCAGTACACACTGGCGTTCTCCTGTGCCGTGTATGCCCCAACTGAGCTCACGGTGACAATGCTTCCCCGAGTCTTTGCCTTCTTCATTTGTCGCGCGACGGCCTGCGAACAGTAGATTGTGCCTTTCAAGTTCGTATCTACAATCGCGTCAATGGTGCCCGCCGGACATTTCATGAAGGGAGCCAATGCTGTACGTCCTGTAACGCTGGCATTGTTGACCAGCACATCGATGTCGCCCAGCGAGTCAACCACCGAGTCCACAAATCTTCTTATGGCTTCGTGATCACGGATATCTACTTCGAAGGCCATCGCGGCTGCCGGCTTAAGCCGCTCGGCAGCCTTGCGCGCATGAAGCAAAGAAGGTTGCGCAATCGCTAGAAGTGCCCCACGCTCGGAAAACAGCTTGGCTATCGCAAATCCGATGCCGGTGGCACCTCCGGTTACAATCGCAACTTTTCCCGAAAGGCTCATAGCTCGTCGAGGGGATAGATTGGCCGCTCCAGCCTCGTGTAGTTGAATCGCCGCACATCGGCCGCGGCTAGTCCCGGTGTATCAACCTCGATAATCTTTGAGGCAATCGGTGCATATGCCGCCCGGTAAGCTATCGCCGCTTTGACTACTACAATTCGCAGCTTCGTCGGTTCGATACCGAGAGAACGAATCTGTTGAAGGTTCCACATGGGCATACGGCGTTCGGTCAAAAGGACCAGAACACCTCCAGTGTCGACGACGGCCGTGCGCCCCTGGTCCTCCACTACACCATGGCGCATTGGGCCGACATTTCGATAGATGCCATCGCTCAAAGTACGTACGGTGCCGCTAATCTCCCTTGGTTGGCCATGATGTCGATCGCATTTGGCACCGACCTTGAGTGTTACTTTCTGTCGTACGCCAGCGGCAATACAAGTTGCCACTGCTTCCGGATCGCACAAGAGAACCAGCGCATCCCGTGCACCTTGCTTGAGAAGTTCATCGAGCAGGACCGTTCCATCTCCCGGCGTTCCGGCACCAAGATTGTCGCCAACGTCGACCAATACCGTAAGACCGTCTCGCGAAACAACAGCCTCGGCAACAGCTTCCGCGGGCTGTGTTATCTGGCAAGCGAATTCCGCTCGTCGCTGCCACGCCATATCGGCAAGAGCTTCAGCCGCCAGGCATGCAGCGTTACGCGTGGTGGCAACCGCGAGCACGGAAAAACCCGCATTCGGCACGTCGGCATACGGAAATCCGGCCGCAACCGAGACGCTCACTATGTCGCAATGTCTCTCCCATTCGTGTGCTGCGGCAATCATTTCCGACATAGGTGCACGCTCTGTCAATTGCGTGAGGATATGTGGGAGCAACGGACGTCGGGCCAGCACCATCTCAGGCCGCAAGCCCTCTTCCAACATCCGACGGAGAATGTCGGCGGCTTCCAGCCCGCGCTCCACCTGGTCAACGTGAGGATAGGTGTCGTAAACAACGAGGGCATCCGGCCAGCGCACCATCTCTTGAGTCAAATTCGCGTGGAAATCGAGCGTCGCGATCAACGGGAGCTCAGGACCAATCGCCGCACGAACACGGCGGAGGACCTCACCATCAGCATCAGCGAACTGCTCCGAGACCATGGCGCCGTGCAGCGATAGCAAAACTCCGTCGAGGGGTGCAGCGGATTCAATACGCGCTAGCAGGTCACCGACCAGCTTTTCGAACGTGTCGCTGGTCACTGCACCCGAAGGCATGCCCCAAGCCATCAGAGTGGGCAGAACTTCGAAACCAAATCGATCGGCAGCTTCGAGAAACCCAGCCATTTCGGAACACGTCCCCCGCCAGCGTTCCGGGATCTCCCCTCCATAATGAAGCTGGCTCTCCGCGAAGCGTTCCAGCGTCATCGGCTGTGAAAAGAACGTGTTCGATTCATGATAGATACCGCCGACCGCAATGCGCATCAGATGCTGACTCCGAGCAACTCGGTGCCGATTTCCGGCTCTTCGACGAGACCCACCGGGTTCGCCTCGGCAATGCCGGCGAGCGAGGCGGGATCCTTGAAGCCATGTCCCGTTACGAGGCAGGCAACCGTTTCGCCGTCATCGATCAAGCCGGCTCTTTTCGTTCGCAGGCAGCCGGCAAGCGCCGCCGCGCCGGCCGGTTCGCACCAGATTCCTTCCTCGCGCATCATCCATTGTTGAGTTTCGAATATCTCGGAATCCGACACGGCGACGCCTCGACCGCCCGATCTGATCAACTCAGCCAATGCCAGGCTGGCATCGATATCGTACGGAACGGACAGCCCGCTCACGCTGGTAGTGCTGATTACCGGGACGATGGTGTTTCGGCGTTCTTCGTATGCCGATACAACGGTTGCACAGCCCTCCGGTTGCACGGCATGTATCTTTGGCCGTATTCCAGTCACGGCTGAGAAGCCCCGGCATACCGCAGCAAACAATCCTCCCCCTCCTACAGGAACGAATACGTGATCCAGCTTGTCCCTGCACTGGGATACCAGTTCGGCGGCAATCTGCTCAACGCCCTTCATACCCTCCGGGCAATATTTGTAAGCCGAAACCACGATCGGAATTCCGTTGTCACTTGAGATCTGCTCCAGCCGCCGATAGACTGCATCGGTGACTGCGGGTGAGGCGACGAAGTCCTTCACCCGGAACACGCGTGCGCCGTGTGCCTGCATCTGCTGCAGCTTGCCGGACGGCGCGAATTCACTGACAAATATCGTACAGGTGATCCCATAACGCGCACTGAAGCACGCAAGCGACGCTCCCGTATTGCCAGACGACGTAGCGATACATGACTTGACATTGCGCTCAAGAAATTCCGTGATTTGTGCCGCGACAAAACGATCCTTGTACGACCCGCTCGGATTGCAAAGTTCGAGTTTGAAGAAAATACGCAAGCCAACCTGCGGCCCGATCCGTAGGCTTTCCACCACGGGCGTGTTGCCTTGTCCGATAGCAGCCGGCCGAGTCAAAACAGCAGGTCTCCTTGTCCGATTTGTCGCGGGAGAAATCCCTTGCCTATCTCTTTCATCGCGCAATCGATGTGGCTCTGGCCTCCGCAGATTGTGAATAGACCATGTCCGGGAAAGAACCCCTGGATGTTTCGCCCGCCCAACTTATGAAAGTCGGCGCGATACCCATCCATTCCGGAACCTTCTAGATTGATGACCCCCAGCACTCCACCGTAGAAAACGACATCTCCACTGAAGAGCGAGATGCCGGTGTTGCCGTGAGTGAGGTAGCAGAACGCATCCTGGCTGTGCCCCCGAACATGGATGGCGAGAAACTCCACTCCCCCTGCCACGAACACCTGGCCATCGTGGAGGGCTTCATCGACGCCACATGCCTGCAATCGAAAGTCACTGGGGTAAACTCCCTGTTCCCTGGCCGCCCGAAGACCACATGCCTCCTCATCGGCTCTCTCAAGCACGTATCTGGAAGGTTCAGGCGTCACAACCCTGCAGCCGGTCCTCTGTCTTATCATTGCCGCGCCCCCGCTATGGTCCAGGTGACTGTGAGTAACGAGCAGAGCCGCGATGTCATGACCGGGCAGATCAACACTCGTGTTGCGCAGGATCTGTTCCGTATGCGTACCAGCGCCGGCGTCAATGAGGATTACCCCGTCCGGTCCGCGCAAGGCATACACGTGGCAGTCGAGTGGCCCAGACAAACCGAACTGCATGCTGCCGACGATCGCCAAAGACTCGGTGATACGCATTTGGTGTCGACAGTATACCGAGAGCCAGCTCAAGTCAAGATCCTGGATTCCTTCGAAAGATGTCCCAGGAAAGCGGAAAAGAGACGCAGAAAACATGTGGACACGAGAGTATCATGTATGTATTCTGTCGACGGTCTGCAGAAGAGCACAACCATCAGCGCAGACTCTAGGAGCCCCCGCACATGCCCAAGTTAACTGGTGTCGTACCCCCGATCGGTACCCCCGTTACGAATCAGGACCGCGTGGATGAAGCAGGATTACGAAGACTCTCTCGCTACCTCCTGGACGCCGGCGTGAACGGTATCCTAGCGAATGGAACGATGGGGGGGTTTGCGTTCCTTACCGATGAAGAACAAATTCGCGCGATTTCCTGTGTGGTGTCCGAAGTAAACGGAGCGGTTCCTGTGATGGGCGGCATTGGCGAGACCAGCACTAGCCGCGCAGTTCGAAAGGCCAAGGCGATCGCACGTGAAGGCGTTACTCACCTCACGGTGCTTGCCCCTTTCTACTTCTTCGCGACCCAGGAAAATCTTTACGCTTATTTTTCCGAGATCGCGGCCGCCGTGGATCTTCCGATCTTTCTTTACGACAACCCGGTGATGACGAAGAACAGTATTTCGCCCGAGACCGTGGCGCGCATCAGAAACGATGTCCCCCATATTGTAGGGATTAAGGAAAGCAACCAGGACTGTATCAACCTCCAAAGACTCATCCAACTCAATCGGGATGCCGATTTCTCCATTCTGACCGGCAGCGAATTTCTAATTGTAGTGGGACTACAAATGGGATGCGACGGCTTTATCGGCGGACTACACAATATCTGTCCGCATATCGCGGTCGCGTTATATCGGGCCTATTGCAACGGCGATCTGGATGGTGCTCGAAAGCTGCAAGACGATCTTGCGGCGACCTGGGAAGTGTTTCGTTACGGGAATATCTGGGGAGCTTTCGACGAAGCTCTGCGTCATCTGGGGATTGCCGAATGCGCTACCGGGGCGCCCTATGTGTCCCGATTGACCACGGAGGAGGCCGCCAAAGTTCACGCCATCCTCGACAAGCAGGTTAAGCCATATCTTTGTGCGGTCGCTACGAAGTAGTGGGAACGATGCTAGCGTACTTATCCGGCGCAGGATACCGGACCGAGAGATGAGCCACCATCACTTGCTCGGCGGGTTGCTCCAGGCGGCCACAGATGAATTCATACAACGGGCGGTGGGAGTCAAGGACCATGCGCAGCTTTTCACTCTTCAAAAGCGTTCGAACCGAGTGGGCAAATAAGGGAGCCGTCAGACTGGTCAGAATCTTCTCCAGATACTCATTACCGCTGTAGCTCCAAATGGTGCGATGGAACTCGAAATCTATGCGCATTGAAAGCTTGGTCGGAGTCGGCTCCATGTTGTCCATCGTGGTCAGTAGCTGCTGCAGTTTCTTTTCGCGCTGCGGGGTAAGGTTTTTCCGCGCCAGGCGTAATGACTCTGCTTCCAGTACGACGCGCAGGGAGTTGATTTTCTGAATGTCCTCATCATCCAGGCTGACCACAAACATGCCGCGTCGCGGGATATTGACGATGAGAGACTGTTCTTGCAATTGCTGCAAGGCCTCGCGGACCGGCGCGCGGCTGACGTGCAAATCGCGGGCAAGCTGGCTCTCGTTCAGGCGATCCCCGGGTTTGATCTTTCCGCTTAGAATCGCGTCCGCCAATACCTCAGCGGTGCGGTCCTTCAGAGATCCATTGTTCTTGAAGGGTTGGAAGGTCGATACCTTAGACACGAACACCTCCCTCAGACGTAAAACTGTACTCCGTCGACAGTATCTCGCAACCCTTTCAATGTCAAGAATTTCTACTTTGTGGCGCGCCTCTTCTTTGTCGAAAGGACGTAAGCTATTGATTATGCAGGATCTTCTCCTGGCCGGGGCTTGGGAAAGGAGCTCGGTATCAAGATAGGTCGCCATATACGTGACGGGCTCACCCGGCCATTCGCAGTAACGTCGTCGGGCCGGATTTTCGACTGGGCCATTCTCGACCGACGGGGCGTCCCTGAGCCTGCACGCAAGGCCGTGCTCCGAACTCTCGAGTCCGGGTCGGCGGGTGAAATCTGCACAGCAGTGCCGCTGATTGAAGACTTCCTCGAGAACTGCCCTGAGCTTCTGTCGCTCCCAGATCACAGAGCGACTCCGGCGGGTATTCTCGATGGACCGCTGGCTCCCCCAGTTTGCCCGGGCAACTTCGTCTGCATCGGTCTCAACTATGCAGACCATGCGAGCGAATCGAAGCTGAAACTGCCGGAACGTCCTCTCGTGTTCGCTAAAACGCCGAACGCGGTGACAGGCCACAATCACACTATCCGGATTCCGAAAGGATGCGAGCAGCCGGATTACGAAGCCGAATTGGCAGTTGTGATAGGTCGAAGATGCGAGCATGTGAGGGCCATCGACGCCATGGACTGTGTCCTTGGCTACAGCTGTGTCAATGACGTAAGCGCCCGCGATTTTCAGTTCAGCGATGGCCAGTGGTACCGCGGCAAAAGCTGCGACGGCTTCGGACCATTGGGCCCCTGGGTTGTCACCAAACGAGAGGCGCCGGATTATCGCGCTTTGAAAATCCGATGTCGTCTCAACGGCCAGCTAATGCAAGAGTCGACGACGCAGGACCTCATCTTTGGCGTGCCTGAACTTATTGAGTTCATTTCTTCTTTCATCACGCTTGAGCCGGGAGATGTCATTGCAACGGGGACGCCGCCAGGCGTTGGACTCGCACGCAAACCACCGGTTTACCTGAAAGACGGGGATCGTGTCGAAGTGGAAATCGAGAGAATCGGAGTTCTTCGTAACACATTTCACGGAGGGCAGAATGAATAAAGTGCCGGTGTCCGGATGCACAAGGCTGATCGACGACAGTCGACGGACGTTTCTCAAACAGGCCGGAGCTGCAGCGGCTGCCCTGCCTATTTCTCTCACTGTTGCGGCCTTGCGCATGCCGGAACAGCGATCCCGGACCCCGCGCTCCGGCCATACGCCGGAAATGATCGAAATTCCGAACTACATGGTTTACGCGCAGCTTCCCGATGGAAAACTTATGGGGCTGCTTGGCGGATTGGAATACGGCCATGCTGTCGGCCGTTACTCGACCGATGGCGGAGAGACCTTCGGCGAAAAAGTACCACTGTTCTCGCTGGACGAGTCCGTCGGAAACTGGTCGATGCACAACGCGTTTCTTGATCATGACGGTGAATTGCAGCTGTTATACACCAACGACGCCAATACGATAAGGCAGAAGAAGTCGTTTTACGACATCCATTTCGACATCTGGCACGTTCGTTCGCGCAACTCTCGCCAAAATTGGGTGCCGCCAACGCAGGTCTGGAAAGGATATGCAGGCTCGCTGCTTTCGTTCGTTCAGCTGAAGAACGGCCGGGTATTGGTGCCGTTCACCTATTTGACTCCGCGCACATGGGGAAATCGCGGCGAAGGTTTCGACGCATATGCGTTCATGGGCCGGTTTAGTTCCACAGCAGGGTATTCGGACGACAACGGCGCGAGCTGGCGTGTATCTCCCACTGAATTAAAGGAAGCAACTCCGGTCATTGGCGAAGACGGTGGTATCGAGCCGATCGTTCTTGAATTGAACGACGGTCGCGTATGGATGCTGATCCGTACGCAGTGGGGGCGGTTCTATAAATCCTATTCGAGCGATGGCGGTGCTTCCTGGACCGTTCCCGTTCCGACCGCAATCACCTCAGGCGATTCGCCCTGCAGCCTCACACGATTGCCGGACGGCCGTATCGTGATGCTGTGGAACAACAACCTGCGTTTTTGTTATGCGAACGGAGGCCGTGCAGTTCTGCATGGAGCGATCTCCGAAGATGATGGTCGCACCTGGCGCGGGTACCGGGAAGTCGCTGCGAATCCTTTGGCGAAAGACCCTCCCCCGCCGAACGGCGATCACGGCGTTACCTACACTGTGCCGGCCGTAACGGCAGATGGCCGGATCGTTACATCCCTAACCATTGGACCCGGTGGCGGTTTCTATCTGCTCAGACTTGATCCGGAATGGCTTTATGAAACAAAACGTAGTCACGATTTCTCACAAGGGCTGGACGGTTGGACGACCTTCGGCACGCGCGGCGTGGGGCTTGAAGTACATCCTCAGAATGCAAGTCGCCGGGTTCTCGCCATAAAGAAAGCTGAGGGCGCATGGCCGGCAAGTGCAATCTGGAATTTCCCTGCCGGTCGGCGAGGCGAACTCCGCATTCGGATTCTCCTACGCCCTGGGTTCGCAGGCGGAGTGCTTGGGCTTACGGATCATTTTTCCGTTCCGTTCGACGCAGAAGATATTTTTCACAATGTATTCAATGTTGAAATCGGTTCTGACGGTGCCTTACCGACCGGTGAGCGCCTGCAGCCCGGCCGCTGGCACGACCTCTTGCTGGATTGGGATACCGACCGCGGTCAATGCACGGTCATGAATGCCGGGAGAGAAGTTACGAAGCTGAAACTGCGACGCGAGACGGTCGGGCCTTCGTACCTTCGTGTGCGTTCAACTGCCGCTGGACCAGATCGCGGCGGGTTGTTGATAGAGTCCGTGTCCGCCGACGTAGGAGCGGGCTGGGCCTAGTGAGGCGTAACGATGCAGACCGCAAAGAGTTTACGGTTATTACCCCACCTGCGAAGGGAGATATCGTGATGAGGTCCGCCTATATGGTCGGCCTTCTGCTCTGCGTTGCGACATCGGCATTTGCCGATCAGGCGTTCTTGAGCAATGGCGACCGCATTTCCGGCAGTATCCGTCTGGCCGGCGAAACCGCGACCGTGACCTCGCCTATCATCGGTGAGGTGAAATTGCCCCGCAAAGCGATCGTCAGAATCTTGATGGAGCAACCGACCGATCTACTGATAGGAAAAGAGAAATTCACTGCGTCTGCTGTGTCCTACAGCGGTGGGAGTGCAACCTTGGAAATAGAAGGAGGGAAGACCGTAAGCGTTTCTTCCGATGCCATCTTCTCTGCTCCAGCACAGGCGTCGGCCTTAATGGAACGATCACTTCTGTCTCCTTGGAAGCTATTCGCCGATGCGGGCTTCACGGCCGCCCGCGGCAACACAGTACTCAATAACCTGCACTTCGGCTTCAACGCGATTGAGACTACGGACAAGCACCGACTCAACCTGCTGTTCAGTTCTCTGCTGGCACAAAACCGGACCGCTCCTGCACAAGTAGCCACCACATTTAACACCATCCGAGGCGGCGCGCGCTACGAGTTCAACGTGGCCCAGCGACTCTTCGCGTTCGGTCTCACGAACTTCGAGTCCAACGAACTGCAACAACTAGACTTGCGATCCGTCGTCGGAGGCGGATTCGGATGGCGCATAACGGAGCGTCCGGCAGTGACATTGGACGTGTTCACCGGAAGTACGTTTGACAACGAGTCGTACTCGAAGGTGTCCGACCGCAACTCGGGCGAACTGCTCGCGGGCCAAGAATTGATGTTCAAGCTGACGAGTCGAACCTCTATCGCGGAACGGTTCGTGGCCTTTCCCAAGTTCACCGATCCGGGGCAGTACCGGGTGAATTTCGACTCATCGGCGATCGTTATGCTGAATAGCTGGCTTGGTTGGCAAACCAATATCACCGACACGTATGTGAGCGACCCAGTGATCGGAAGCCGCAACAACGATGTCATCGTGACGACGGGCATGCGATTCACCTTCGGGAAGGAGCGCGTGTTCAAACCCCGCCCCAAAGTAATGCAACTCCCGAATTGACCGGAACGGCTCCAATTTTTCAGCGCTTCCACGTCAAAATCGATTTTGGCCACCGCACTTTTGCGTGGGAGAGCGAGGCGCGTGGCAAGGCGCACGTTCACGTCGTGATTGTGGGGTTTGGCGCGAACGACGCTCCGACAAAGCGGCTCTACGACTACCAAAGTGACGCAAAGAACCCCACGGTTACCATTGTCCGGAACATTTCCCCGTATCTTGTCGAGGGCAGTGACATGGTTATTTCCTCACGTTCCACCCCACTCTGTCCTGTTCCCGAAATCATGGAGGGCAGCGCTCTAATCGATGATGGGCATTTGCACAACGAAACGAGTGCTTGACCTTGCTCGCTGACGAGAAGTAAGCGATAATCAAGGCGTAAGGAAGTGTCAGAAGAGTAAGGATTACAAATGACGCATTCCACAATAACGAGCAAGGGACAAACGACGATTCCGGGGAAGATTCGCAAGGCCTTGCGAATCAAGCCGGGCGACAGGCTAGAGTACGTAGTGGAAGGGGACCACGCCACCATACGCGTGCATCTAGGCACGCGATCACTCAAGGGTGTACTAGCCAGCAACAAGGGAAAGGGGATGTCCTTCGCGCAAATCCGCGGGGCCGCGGCGAAGGCAGCCCGTGGTCGTGAGGCCACTCGGTGAGCGAACGAAGGCTTGTCGACACCAATCTGATCGTTCGCTATCTAGTGCAGGACCATGAAAAGCATGCCAAGGCGGCTGGAAGGCTGTTCGATGCCTGCGACCGCGGCGACGTGGTGATTGTGGTCTTGCCAGCTGTTTTGGCCGAGTGTGTGTTTGTACTGGAGTCTTTCTACGAGCATCCACGTAGGGATATCGCGTCGGCGCTGGGTAGACTCATTTCCAGCCCGTGTGTTGAAATTGATGGTGCGGCGATTCACCTGGACGCTTTGGATCGCTATCGAAAAACAAAGGTCCATTTTGTGGATTGCCTGATCGCCGCGACTGCGGTCACCGAAAACATGCCCGTTGCCTCGTTCGATCAGGACTTCCGAAAGTTCACGGACGTTCGCGTGGGTTTGTTCTAGCCAGGAGTGCTTACTCACTTCTTGAGCATTTCAATGGCTTTCTCTAATCTCTTCAAGCGCGTTTCTTCCTTCTTGGCTTCGGCAATCCAGCGGCAGTACTCTTTGCGGCGGGTGTAACTCAGTTTCTTGAAAACTGGAAGCAGGCCTTCTTTCTTCATCAAGTTTTCAAATTGAGTAGGCACTTCGACGATTCTTACCGCTTCATCTTTCCAAACAACGACTTCAATAGTATCGCCCGGGCCTTTCCCAGTTTGGTCGCGTATGGCTTTAGGCATGCCCAGCACATGAAGTGGCTTACCGTACTTGATAAGCGAGCCCGTATACGAAACACCATTGAAGGTCGCCTTTACAGGCACCTTCCCATTGGTGGCGAATTCCTTCTTAGTATTGTACGGAAAAAGCACATAAGCCCCTCCGCCACCGCCTGCTTCAATTTTCGCCTTGAATTTGTATTTCTTCATTGCTTTAGTAGTTTTCTCTCCGTGCAGCCCTCGATCACGCGGAATTAGACCATTTTCCCTTACAGCGCGCTACCCAGACGATAACTCCCGGTTTGTCGGCCAATCGGAAACTGGCCCACGAGGGCCAAACGGGCTGCTTGACATTTCGCTTTTTCGTCGCCTACCCTAGTATTGTCCACGGACGCAACCACCGCCCCTACGAACTTATCTAATGCACCCTTTCACGGATAGTTTCTCAAGCTTTGCTCCGTTGTTACTTCAGCTTCGTGCGCGAGCGCGCAGGCCCCTCTGCCAGAGATTATCTATGCCAAACTATGCTAAATGATTAGATGAAAGTGGGGCGGGTCAGCCGCTTTCGAACTATTCCGCCAGCCGTGGGAACGTTGAGGGAAGAGAACCGTATGTTCATAGATTGCCATATTGTGAACATACGTGCTATGCTCAAAATAGGAGGATGAGCGTATGACCTTAGCTAGGACGAGGTCCCACAAGCATTTTCAATTAGACGCGGGAAAGCTCAAGCGCGCCCAGAGGGCGCTGCGGGCAGAGACAGAAACGGAAACTATCGAGCGTGCGCTCGACGTCGTCATCACCGAACACGCGAGAAACCGGTTGACGGTCGAAGCCAACGACCGCTTCGTCAAAAGCGGCGTCGATATAAAGGATGTATACGGCACATTGGACAAGTAGATGCAGCCGGTCCTCTTCGACTCTTCCATTTACATTACCGCTTTACGAACTGGCGAAGAGGCCGCCCTGTTGCTGAGGCGGTTGGCCGTCGATTCGCCGATTTGGCTGAGTGCGGTCGTACTCGAAGAGCTTTACGCCGGAATTGCCCCTCGCGGTCGGCATGTGCTGGAACGGTTCGAACGTGACTTCCAGAAGGCGAGGCGAATTCTGGTACCGAACCTCAACGACTGGACCCACACCGGCAAATTACTGGCCCGTTTGGCTGCCAAGTATGATTACGAGAAAATTGGACAGGGGCGACTGACGAATGATGCGCTGATTGCAATGAGCGCCGCCCGCCTGGGGATCACTGTGATCACCGCGAACGCGCAGGATTTCATGCGACTTGCTGAGTTCCGTCCTTTTCAATGGAAAGTCCACGATTTTCGCAGCAGCTAACGCTGTCCACGCGCTCCGGTGCCGAGCTCGTTTAGACAGCCGTCGGCTTGCCATCCGCGCCGAGAAATTGGGCCAGAAGCCGACTCCCGGTCTAGAGCCTTGGGTGGAAATCGCACATCGTTGGAACCTCAGTGAACGGGAAAAACGAGGGAGCTTTGAGGGAGCAATAAAAATTCCCGTCGATGCCGTGTAGGACCGGATCCGTGAGTAGTGGCACGAGCGGAAGGTACTCGAAGAACGCGCTGGGTCAATCGTGAGTTAGTATCAGCGGAATCCCACGACCACCTCGCGCTCATGCATGGACGAAGTGGATCCGAACGCCAGCTATCTCGATGAGGAACTGCGCGAGTTCTCCGAGTCTTTTGCGTTGCCTCTTAGCCCTTCCATGGCTGCACCAACGGGCAGGGCGCCCCAGTGCGCCAACGACAGCAGCTCTTGTTGAGATTTACCGTTCACTCTCAGCGGCTCTGCGAGGATCGCTCAGAAGACTTGGAGGCGAATCGTACCCCAACTGTTTTAATCTCGTACGGTTTGGTGTGGACAGTTACGCCGCCGTCCTGAAAGGAAAGCGTCCCTACTGGTCTCTCCATGAGATCTGTCTCTGAAACCTCTAGCGCCCCGGCGGGAAGCCGCAACTTCACGTCCGACTCTTTCCCAGCCCATTCATAGAACCTAAGAATGAGCCAGTCGCCATCCTCCGCTTTCTTTGTGGCCGTCAAGACGACATTGTCCGGCTGAAGTTGCAAGAACGAATACTCGTCCCTAAGTTCCCCCTCGTGTTTTTCGAGTTGTCTCACCAGCAGCGGATAATTGAGCTCGTACCCCCGTCGAACCGTCAAGGCGTCGCGCCAAGTTCCGCCATGCGGATAAATCGAATAGGTGAATTCATGGCGGCCTTCGTCGGCGTGAGGGTCGGGCCATTCGGGGGAGCGCAGAAGAGAAAGCCGGAGGACGTTTCCTTTCGCGTCGTAGCCGTATTTGCAATCGTTCAGCAGGCTGACGCCGTGCGTTGCGTCTGAAATATCCGCCCAGTGCAAAGCCGGCACTTCAAACTTTGCTTTTTCCGCGGGCGTATTGCGGGTCGTGGGGCGTTCAATCGAGCCGTAGGGAATTTCAAACGTCGCTTTCTCGTTGTGCGCGCTCGAGGGCACCGCCACTTTTAGAAGAATGTGTTTCTCATGCCAGTCAGCGATCATGTTCACGTCCACGCGAGGAGAGCCTGCAGTGATCGTGATGTTGCGGACGAACGTGGAGTTCTGGAAATGATTTTTGACGCGCAGAATTGCGCGTAGCGGGCCGCTCTCCACGAGCTTGACTTCGTCGGCATGATCCAGGTCCCAATGCTCCTTTTCGAAATCGGCGTCGATGTTCCACGCGTCCCACTGCTTTGGTTTGTCCCGAAAAGTCTGTAAAAGATTTCCGCACACCGATTGGGTGGGCCCTCCCGTGTCCGTTTCCGAAGCCGCCAGCGCCTCGGTCTTGCTGCGCTTATCGTAAAGACTCGTCATACATCCCGTCCGCAGATCCATTTTCAACCGTACGAGATCGTTTTCGAGCGCGTCGGCGGATGCCTTGATTTCAGCCGGCGCCGCAGCTTGTCTGGCTGCCCCGCGAACGTAATAAGTACGGTAGCCCAGCCCCGGCACGCTGACTCGGAGCAAAAGCCGTGTACGATGCGTTGCTTTATCGGTCGCAAGCAGCTGCGACGGCACCGGTTTTCCGGCGCCATCGACGACTTGAATCGCCGGCGCCGCACTAGGCAGTTGCACTTCAGCTTCAACGACTTCATCACGCGGCCAGGACATCGAATTGAACACCGCGACCGCAACGCCTGGCCCAGTCGTATTCATGTGCGCGCCAATTTCCGATAGGGAACCGTCAAGAATTCCTCTCCCGACGCGGCTCACATCATCCAAGTTTCGCTTCGCATCCAGATAATTTACAGCGATGCCCGATCCCGGCAGGATGTCATGGAAATCATCGAAGAGCAGATCCTTCCAGCCGCGGCCAAAATCTTCGGAAGGATACGCGCGCCCGTAGAGAGTGGCGAGCGCGGAGAATTTTTCGGCGTTCAAGAGCAATTCTTCTGTGGTGCGAACACCCTTCTTGGTTTCCGCCTGCGAAGTCTGCACGCCTCGGTGATACTCGAAATAAAGTTCATCGCGCCACGTCGGCACCGTCATCGCGGGGAGTTTTTTCTCCAGATCGTCAAAGAAAGATTTGGCCGTGCTGAAGCGAATGTTGGGATAAACGACGTCGGACTTCATCCAGCGCACGGCGTTGTCCAGCATCGTTCGGGTCGGCCCGCCGCCGTGGTCGCCTACCCCATAGAGATGCAGCATCTCCGATTGCTGCTTGGAGTCCGCGCCGTAGAGCGACGGGAGCCATATTGAAAGATCCTGGGCCATTTGCGCCGGATCGATTCCCGCCGCGTAGTCATGCGGGAAATAAGTCAGGATCCGGCTGCCGTCCGGCGCTTCCCACCAAAAAAGCTTGTGAGGAAACGTGGTGAACTCGTGCGCCCACATCAGTTTTTGCGTAACGAAGTAGTTGATACCTGATTTCTTGTAAATCTGCGGCAGCTGCCAGCTGTAGCCGAACGAGTCCGGATTCCAGCCAATCTTCACGTCGATCCCGAATTTGTCGTGAAAGTAATGCTTGCCCACGAGGATCTGACGCACCAGAGATTCGCCGCCGGGCATGTTCAAATCCGGTTCAACCCACATGCCACCGATGACTTCCCAGCGGCCCTCGCGCACGCGCTGTTCGACTTCTTTGAACAAGTCCGGATACTTTTCCTCCATCCAGACATAAGTGCGCGCGGAAGACATCGTGAATTTGAAATCCGGATACTCGCGCATCAGGTCAAGAGCACTGCGGAAAGTATTTCGCACCACTTCCACGGTTTCGGTCCAGGGCCACAGCCACGCCATGTCAATGTGCGAATTGCCCGCCGCGCGAATCGTGAATTGCTTCAGCCAGGGATCGAGCACCTTGAGTTTTGCCTGCGCCTGCCGCAGCGATTCATCAAACGCCGGTTGGTCCCCACGGTCCAGTGCTGCGAAGTCGATTGCTTTCACGCCCGCGTCGATCTGCGCTTCACGTTCCGCCTTGCCATTGGGAAACACCGTTGCGATGGGGCGCACGGACAATATCTCTTCGCGAAGGATCTTCGGGTCCGGCCGGTTGGGCGCAGCCTCCAAGTTGAGCTGGCTGCGGTACATTTGCGTGCCGACGGGGGCGTTATCCACGCGCACCGCAACCAGGAATTTCTGGCCAGGTTGCGCGTTCTCCGTGAGCAGAACAGGCTGCTGCGTGTCTTCGTTGCCGTGTTCTACGAGCGAGCTATTGGAGAAGATGGTAATCATCATCGCCTCGTTGCTCGTAAAAAGAATCTCTAGCTTGACGCGAGCGCCGCGAACCGCGTAGCCGTTTAATTTCTCCGGGATTTCGATCAAGCGCCGCAGCACGCGTGCCCCGGTCTTCCATTCCTCTCTGGTCTTCACAGTCGGCCAGTCCGCGTCATTCAAGCTGGGATCCTCGGGGTGCGCGATGTCGTTGTGGTAGCGCCACTCCGACAGCGCCATGGTTTCAAGCGATTCCAGCCGCTCGAGAATGGGCTTGTACGGGTCAGCCGGTTTGTCGTTTTGCGCGAAGCAAACTCCCCCTGACAAGAAAATAGCAGGCAGGGCAGCAGCAACGAGAATTTTCATGGTGTCTCCGTCAATCCTGAGGCCGATCGATTTGCGGAAGCATTCGAAATGAGGTTTTCACTCTTGACGAGCAACTATGGCACTGTCAATCCACTTTGGTGTCATTTGAACCTTCCCGCGTAAGCAATTCATATGCTTGCGGATATCTCCAATCCTTCCCCGGCGCTGGGTCGCAAGACAGGGCCCGGCAACGACGAGTTTTCTCCCATGCTGTACTATGAGCTGCTTATGCAAATTCTCACGAGACTTCTTCTTCTCGCGCTTGTCGTGGTCGCCCTTCCTGCGCAAAAGCCGGCGAAGCCCTCAGACCAGCCCAAGCCACTACCAGGCAAGTTCACGGATGTCGCCGCCACCCTCGGTCTGCGGTTCCAATACATGTCCTCCCACACGCCGAAGCACTACCTGCCTGAAACCATGGGAGCGGGCGTCGCCCTCTTTGACTACGACAACGACGGTCGTCTCGATATTTTTCTTGTGAATGGCGCGCCCCTCACGGATCCCACACCGAAAGGCAGCATCCCCCAAAAAACCGGGCCGAAATATTGGAATCGTCTCCTCCACCAAAAACAAGACGGTACGTTCGAAGATGTAACCGAGAAGGCTGGATTGCAGGGCGTGGGCTATGGGATGGGAGTCGCCGTCGGCGATTATGACAACGATGGCTTCGAAGATTTGTACGTGACCGCTTACGGCGGCAACAAGCTCTATCATAACAATGGCGACGGCACGTTCACCGATGTCACGGAAAAGGCCGGTGTCGGCGGCAGTGGCTGGTCCACCAGCGCCGCCTGGGTGGACTTGGATAGTGACGGCCTGCTCGACCTCGTGGTTCTCCGCTACGTCCAATGGGATTTCGACGACATCTGGTGCGGCGAGCACAAGGAAGGTTTTCGTTCCTACTGCCATCCCGACATTTTTCAGCCGGTCGCTCCGCTCGTCTACCACAATGACGGCAACTGCCACTTCACCGAGGTCTCGCAGAAAATTGGTCTCTCGAAACCAGGCAAGGGGCTAGGGATCGCCATCGCGGACTACGATCGCGACGGTCACATCGATTTATTCGTGGCCAACGACTCGATGCTCGAATTTCTCTATCACAACAAAGGCGACGGTACTTTCGAAGAGGTGGGGCTGCCCTCCCAAGTCGCAGTTGACAGCGACGGCCGCACCTACGCCGGCATGGGCGTCGATTTCGCCGACTATAATAATGACGGCTGGCCGGACCTGATCATCACGGATCTCGCCAACCAGCGCTATGCCCTCTACCAAAACAATGGCGATTCCAGTTTCACCTATGCCAGCTTCAGTTCCGGCATCGCCCGTGCCACCATGCTGCATTCCGGCTGGGGCGTTCGCTTTCTGGATTACGACAACGACGGCTGGAAAGATCTTCTCGTCGCCCAGGGCCACGACCTGGACACTGTTGAACTCAACTATCCCAATCTTCACTATCGCGAACCGATGCTTCTCCTTCGAAACACCGGCAAAGAGTTCGTGGATGTCTCCGCGGACTCCGGCGCCATTTTTCATCAGTCCTGGCTGGGCCGCGGAATGGCCATCGGCGACATTGACAATGACGGCCGCCCCGACGCCGTGGTCACTTCGAACGACGGTCCCGTCTACGTTCTTCACAACGAAACGCCCGCGCAAAATCATTGGCTCACGCTGAAGCTTGTGGGCCACAAAAGCAACCGCGATGCCATCGGCGCCGAAGTCAAACTAGCCACCGCAAGCGGCTCCCAATTCGCCACCGTATCCACGGCGGGCAGCTATCTTTCTTCGAGCGACAAGCGCCTCCACTTTGGCCTCGGCGCCGAATCCGCCGCGCAATCCATCGAAATCCGCTGGCCCAGCGGCGTTCTCCAAACGCTGAAGAACATCCGCGCCGGCCAGATCTTGCAAGTGGACGAACCTCCCGCACCCGCAGCCGGCAAATGAACACGCGCTTCTCGCCTCAATCGAACTGGCGCGGCCCTTTTTTTTCGTGGTTATTCCTGGCCTTGGTTTCCGCCGCTGCGGCATTCGGGCAGCAGCCTCCCCCATCGAAGCCGCAAGCGCCGCAATCGCCCGGTCCCGCGAAGCCTTCCGGTATGTCCACCGGCGGCGCCCATGCCCCGGTGAAGGACGCAAAGTCCCGCCCCATCACTGCCGGTGGCTTCGTCGACGGCGCACCCGTCGTCTTCCTCGACATCACCGGTCAAGCCGGCCTCGACAAATTTCACCATCGCTCCGGTTCTCTCGAAAAATCAACGATCCTCGACGCACCCGGCTCCGGGGTCGCGCTTCTCGATTACGACAATGACGGCTGGCTGGACATCTATCTCCTCAACGGTTCCACGGCCGCTGCAATGAAAGGGAAGGAAGCCCCGCCCCGCGCCATGCTCTTCCACAACAATCACGACGGCACCTTCACGGACGTTACCGAAAAAGCCAGCGTCGCCAACGAGCGCTGGGGCTTCGGCGTTGCCGTCGCGGACTACGACAACGACGGCTGGCCGGACATCTATGTCGCTAACTACGGCAAGAACCGCCTCTATCGCAACAATCACGACGGGACGTTTACAGACGTCGCCGAAAAAGCCGGCGTCGCTCTCGGCGGCTGGTCCACCGGCCCTACCTGGGGCGACTACGATCATGACGGTCTGCTCGATCTCTTTGTTCCCGGCTACGTCAAGCACGACCTCGATCGCCCGGTCCTCGCCGGGAAAAATGGCGTCCCCGAAGGCGCGTGCCAATACCGCGGTGTCAACGTCTTTTGCGGTCCGATGGGACTCCTCGGAGAAAGCGATCATCTTTTCCACAACAATGGCGACGGCACATTCACCGACGTCAGCGTCAAAGCCGGGGTCGCCGACCGCGAAGGCCGCTACGGCTTTGCTTCGCTCTTCGTCGATCTCGACGATGACGGCTGGCTAGATCTCGTCGTCGCCAACGATTCCACTCCCAATTACCTCTATCGTAATCGTCACGATGGCACGTTCGAGGACGTCAGTTACCTCAGCGGCTTCGCCGTCAACGAAGAGGGCCGCGCGCAGGCTTCCATGGGCATCGGCGTCGGTGATTACAATCGCGACGGCAAGCTCGACCTCTTCATCACCACGTTCTCCGACGACTACAAAACTCTCTATCGCAACGATGGCGACCTAAATTTCACCGACATATCCTTTCGCGCCGGGCTCGGCAATCCGACGATTCCGTTCCTTGCCTGGGGCGCCGGTTTCCTGGACTTCGACAACGACGGCCTGCTCGATATTTTCATCGCCAACGGCCACGTGTATCCCGTCGCCGACCGCACCGAGTGGGGAACTACCTGGGCCGAACGTCCTCAACTTTTCCGCAATCTCGACAGCTCAAAATTTCAAGAAGTGCCTCCCGCCACGGGCAGTGGACTGGCTGTCATCGTCTCTGCGCGCGGGGCAGCCTTCGGTGATCTATTCAACGATGGCCACATCGATGTTGTCCTCAACAACATCGATGCGCCGCCCACACTTCTTCGCAACGTCGTCAAGAGCGAAAATCACTGGCTCGCGTTGAAATTGGTCGGCGGCCCGAAGAGTCAGCGCGACGTTATCGGCGCAAAAGTATTCCTCACCGCGGGCGGGGTTCGGCAGCGCGCCGACGTTTTCAGCGGCGGCAGTTACGCCTCCACCTCCGACCCGCGTGTCCATTTCGGACTCGGCGCGGCAACCAAAATCGAAAAGCTCGAGATTCGCTGGCCCAGCGGTGCCGTCGAGGAAATCGCTATCCCCGCAATCGACCGCATCCTCACGGCGGTCGAAGGCAAGGGAATCAAAACCCCATAACCCGGACGCCTTAAATTCCGGTACCAGTCGCCAATCACTAATCCGCCAGCCATCAGTCGCCAGGCACCTCCCAACGCGCTGTAACTCTCCGACCCCTCCCATTCCCGAATTGGTACAGCTTGCCCCTTCCAGCCCCATCGGTACCTCCAGATCCCTCTAATCTGTGGGGAAGAAAAGCCAGTAGCGGTTTTGTTCTCAATCATTTAGCCGGGAAGGTAGGAATGACACTTCGAGGCATTGACACATCTCGGTTTCTTCGCAAGACTCCGCGGCAACGGTCGAAGTTGCCGCCATTTTTGTGTTTTCACTCAGTGCTAAACAGTTCTGGAGTCTACATGAAATCTCTTTTGCGCTGCCTGCATAGCTTTGGTGTTGGAACTAACAGCGCTCGCTTTCTTGCCGCGCTGGGTGTAGCTCTGTTGCTGCTGTCCTACCCGTCCGGCCTCCGCGCCCAAGCTCTCAGCGGGATCAACGGAACTGTCACTGACCCTGGCGGTGTCCCTGTTCCCGATGCCAAGGTTACGGTCGCCAACACCGACACTCGCGTCTCACGTACCACGGAGACGACTTCCGCCGGGACCTACTATGTCACGGACCTGATTCCGGGCCCCTACACCGTGAAGATCGAAAAGCCCGGGTTCAAGGCGTTTGTGCAGAACGGCGTAATCGTGCAGGCCGGGACACAATCCACGGCGAACGCAAGTTTGGTGTTGGGCAACGTCACCGATACGATCGAGGTGACCGCCTCTGAGATTTCGCTCCAGGCCGATGAGCCTCGGGTTAGCACTACCTTCCAAGAAACGCTTGTACAAGAGCTGCCCCAGATCATTTCCGGGTCAGGCCGCCAGATCGACTCTTTTCTTTTCCTGGCCCCGGGAGTAACAGGTGATAGCTTCAGCCACCGTATCAATGGCGGGCTGGATTTTCAGAACGAAGTTGTTTTCAATGGCGTGCCCATCGCTTTCGCGGAAACGCAGGGCTTCCAGTTTTATATCAATCCGCCCTATGAGTCGCTGAAAGAATTCACCGTCCTGCAGGGCTCGTTCTCCGCGCAATACGGCCTGTCGCAAGGCGTTGCCCAGTATCAGTTGAAATCCGGAACGAACGCTATTCATGGAGACGTATTCGCCATCTACCGCGATGCCTTCTTCGACGCTGCTGGAGCATTTAATGACGTAAATGGAAACAACGCAGGTGTCATCGGTGCGCCAAACGCAGATCACGAGATTAACTGGGGCATTACGGCCGGTGGCCCCGTGCTTCTGCCCAAGCTGTACCATGGAAGAGATAAGACCTTTTGGTTCATGAGCCTGGATAAATTCCGGCGGGCTCGTGGGCAGGACGCAGTTACTGTTCCGACGCAGGCGGAGGTTAACGGAGACTTTAGCGGCTTGGTTATCCCCGGCACGACAACCCAGATTCCAATCTTTGTTCCCATCGCATGGCGGTCTAATCCGTCCCTTATGCCTGCGGGATGCGTCCCAGGTGCAGCGCCTGGCCAACAATTCCCCGGCAACAAGATTCCCAGCAGTTGCATCAGCAAGGTTTCACAGTCCCTCTTGGGGTTCGTTCCCAAGCCGACCAACTCGCAACAAGTCAGCAACTACTCGCCGACGTTTGTCCCGGTGGTTACGTGGACCAATTGGATTATTACCGGGGACCACAATCTTAACTCCAAGCAGGCTCTCCACGGGGTCTATTGGCGGAATCATGGGACCACTTCAGGTGGTTTCATCCAAAATCCTCTGAACAACCAAACGAGCAACTATTTGTTGGGGACCGGACTATTGGGCTCCTATTCTAACGCGATAACGCCTCGCCTGGTGATGACCGCGGGCGTCAGTTGGATCGGAGAGACCAACAACTTTTATCAGCAGAACCCCATCGGCAGTTTTGCTGGCGCTGCCCCTTCTCCGAGCGGCGGAGTGTACTTGCCGGGGATTAACTTCGGCGGCGGCAACTGGGAACCCCATAGCTGGGGCACCGGCGGCTGGCAGTTCTCGATCAATCGCAAGCATGGCCTGGCGATTGCCAACAACTGGCTTTACACGCGTGGCAGGCACACCATGAATTTTGGTGTGGATATTCGCCGTACGTTCCAGGATGACCACGAGTGCCAGCAGTGCGCCGGCAATCTTACTTTCGCCTCAGTGACGACTGCCAATCCGGTCAGCGATGCCGGCGGTAAAGTCAGTGGCAACGGCTTCGCCAGCTTCCTGCTTGGAAATGCGGACAGTGCCGGCAGGCAGTTTGCTGCCATGACCAAGCTCCGCAATTTTTACGTTGCCCCTTATTTCCAGGACAATACGAAAATCACTCCGCGGTTCACTCTCAACTGGGGGTTGCGCTGGGACTTGGCATTCCCCTTCTCGAACGACAACAGTTCCAACCAGATTACCTTCTTTAATCCCAATGTTGCGAACCCGAGTGCCATTAACCCCGCGAACGGTCAGCCGCGCGTGGGCGCAATGGCGATACTTGGCACTGGATGCACCGGTTGCGTCGGCTGGAACCAGATGGATATGCAATGGAAGCACTTCAGCCCCCGCCTGGGGTTCTCGTATCAGTTGAACAACAAAACCGTATTTCTGGTTGGATTGTCCTTCAGCTTTCTGGACACGGGCGCATACGAATACGGCGTTAACAAAGTCGCTGTGAACTATGGGAATAACTTGAACGGCACTGTCAGCTTCAACGGGCTGGCAAACCAGGTTCCTGGCTTTGGCCAGTGGGACACCACTCCGCTTCCCTCACCGCCGAAGCCTGCCTTCACCCCGGGGTTCTTGGATACCAACTTCCCCCATGAAATGCACCAGCACGTCAACCAGGGATACTCGGAGTTGCTGACCGTTGGCTTCCAGCGCGAGTTGCCGTGGAAAATGTTCGCTTCGGCCGGCTATGTGCACACTCATGACTTACACTTGCCCGCTTCCTTGCTAGCGCGCAATCAACTCAATCCCAGCTTCCTTTCGTTGTGCCCTCCTTCAACGGATCCAAATGCGCCTATTAGTCAATGCGTCCTTGGCACGGCATGGACCAGCGCTGCGGCACAGGCAGTCTTGGGATCAATGGGCTTCGCACAAGCCACCGTGAATCCGGGCGGATGTCCGGCGAACTCGTTCCGGCCCGGTTTTTCTGGCACGTTCTATGCACCTTACGTCAATTTCGGCTGCGATTACGGTTCTGGCGGACTGTTTTTGCGCACTCTGCTGCCCTACCCGCAGTTCCGCGGGATTAGCAATAACTTCGACACCTCCGGCGCCGACAAATACAATGCCTTCCAGGCGAGCCTCCAGAAGCGCACGGGCAGCGGATTGACCTTCCTAGTGGCCTACACACTCTCAAAGACCCTGTCGAACACAGACAGCGGTTTTTCGACCTTCAACTTCAAGGGCCTGAACCAGTTCAATCCGAACGCGGAATGGTCCATTGGCAACGACGACCGCACGCACGTGCTTAATATTGTCCACGTTTACGAACTGCCAATCGGCCCGGGGAAGAAGTTGCTGAACCGCGGCGGCCTGGCGATGAAGAACCTGGTTGGCGGTTGGCAGTTCAGCGGAATCTATACCTATCATACGGGGACGCCGCTGCAGATATCTGCCTGCGGCAACTCCTTCAACTGTAACCCACTGTCTTATGCCACTGGTTTTAACCGGGCCAATATTCTGCCCGGCTCATTCAACGTCGATTGGAACAACTACTACAAGGGACTGCCCATCTTTAACGTGAACAAATTTGCGTTTCCCGGCGTTTGGACCATTGGCAATGCCGCACCCCTCTATCAGAACCTGCGCAACCCCTTCCAAAGCAATGAGACCGTTGGGCTGAAGAAGAAATTCTTCTTTGGGGAGCGGATCACCGCAGAGTTGGAGGTGACATTCGATAACGTCCTCAACCGCATGCGGCCCTGCGGCAGCCCCGATGGCGAGGTTACCGACACGAACTTCGGAATCATAAATGGTGGCTCCGTGTGCCAGGGCAACACGCCACGCCGAGGTCAAGCTTTCTTCACTGTTAAATTCTAGCTCGGGCTGGGGCTCTCAGCACCGCATCCGCAATTCAGCAAAGCCGGGGCGCATAGCCCCGGCTTTGCTTTTTTCGCCGAAAGGGTAAGAATGATTGAAGTTAGGGAGGAAGATTCGACATGAAGAGACCGAATCGCAACGCGTCCGCGAAATCCTTGCAGATCTTCAGCGTGATGATGCTCCTCAGTGCCGTAGTCTGGGCCGGCAGTGAGCCCTGGAAAGGAAAACCCTATCAGCAATGGGACGACAAGGACATCGAACGCGTTTTCCTGGACTCGCCTTGGTCACGCACTACCACAATCACTCGAACCTGGCTGCCGATCTCGAGCAAGGACCTCCCGGACAAGATCATTTCTGGTTCTGGAAGACCCGCTCCCACCGAACTAGAACGGTCGGGTGAAACTTCGGTGGGTGGAGAACTGAAGTTCTATGTTTTCTGGGCGTCTTCACGGGTGATGCGGGCGGCCTCTGCTCGTAAGGCTATCTTGCACGGAGAGAAAAAGGACCTGGATGTGGAAAAATACGCCAGAGAGCCGCAGGACGAGATTCAAATTGTCGTTCAGTCGGAGGACATGGCTCCCTTCACCCGGAAGGATGAAAAATTCTTTCAGGCCAATGCCTTTCTCCAGCCGAGAAAGTCAAAGCAAAGGATTTCGCCCACCCATCTCCGCTATGAAAGGGACGCGAAGGGAATCCTGATCACTTCAGCTCTCTTTTTCTTTCCGAGAAAAACCGCGTCGGGCGAGCTCACGATTCCCACCGATGAGAAAAATGTAGAGTTCAATTGCAGCATGGACGGCGCCAGCTTGCGCGTGAATTTCGAGCCGCAGAAAATGGTCGACCAGAACGGCCTCGATCTTTAATTTCAGCACCGAGCCTTCGCCAAATGAGGTGACTTGCGCACCCTTCCGAAACAGAAGCAGGGCACCCGACCATTCCACCCGCCCCCACTCTTGCCGCCCTCCAACCGTTCAACCTCCTTTCGTTGACATTTAACCTCTGCCATCCCCATGCTATCTTCTACCGTGTTTGCCAATTTCCGCCTACGACCGCCCGTTCGCCATACTGCGGCGAAGACTCTGACTACGTCGGAAAGTGCTACCGCATACTCCCATCCAGCTTCCCCCTTGCCCTCTAATGCTGCAGATTTAGTTGCAAGACGCAATTCGGCTATCCCCTTTAGAATGAACACTTGCAAAAGTCTATCAAAGCAAAAAACGTTAACCCTCATCGAATCACATTCTTACAAAAAACATCGGGGGGAGGGGGTGCTACGCCCTTTCAATCGCTCTTTTCCCCGCCTCGCCTCGTGTGCTTGCCAGCTACTCCTTTTCTCGTGCACAGCGCTTTGTCAATCGGCGCCGAGCGGTTCGGAGCAGCCGTCACCTGCTGATATGGCGGACCGCGCTCTCGCCGAAGCGAAATCATTGTTGCGGCAGGGAAGAATGAATGAGGCGGACCGCACCATTCGCCAATTTCTTGCCGCGCATCCCGATTCCGCCGAAGGCCACTTCCTGCTCGGGCACATACTGTTCCGCGAAATTCAGGCCGACGCAGTGGGCGAAACACAACTGGAAGGCGTAAAAATTCTTCAAGCAAATCCCAAGGACGGGAATTTCATACCAGAGAAGGCTCGAGCCTCGCTCGCGGAATTTACCGCGGGCGCAAAGTACCACGAGCCGAGCGCAGTCGATTTGAAGATTGTCGCGCTCGATTACGTTTTGCTGGGCGGCTACACGGATGCGGACAAGTGGCTGACGAAAATGCTGGAGTGGACTCCCAACGACGCCGACGGCTGGTACCTCCTCGGCCGCACAAAATATAACGAGAACCGTTTTTCAGAGGCGGTCGACGCATTTCAACGATCCCTGAAACTCGATCCGCGAAATGTGAAAACCGAAGACAATCTTGGCTTGTCGTACGCCGGACTCGGTCGCAACGAGGAAGCGATCGGGGCCTACCGGCAAGCAATGGCCTGGCAGGCGCAAACGCCGCTGAAAAATCCGGGACCGTACATCAATCTAGCGAGCTTGCTCATGGATCAAAATCGCTCCGGAGACGCGCTTTCGCATCTTCTGCAAGCGGTAGAGATCGCTCCGCGCGAGTCGCGCGCGCACGAGCTATTGGGAAAAGCGTACACGCGTCTGGAGCAGTTTCAGGAAGCGCAAACCGAACTGGAAAAAGCCATCGAACTTTCTCCGCAGAGCTCCCACCTCCACTGCCTGATCGCCCCCGTCTATCGCAAGCAGGGTCTCGCGGAAAAAGCCAAAGCCGAATTCGACCGCTGTGCCGCGATGGCGGGAACTCGCTCCACGCCGGAGACGCCGCGGCCGTGAATCAATCTCGCCACTCGCAGGCGGAATTGGTGGCCGGGAATTGGAGCTGGTGTACACCCCAGAGGATTCTTACGGTTGCTTCTCTTTTTCCTGCAAGATCTGTTTCGCTCGTTCCGCAGTCGCCGCTCGCGCGCTCTCTTCCAATTTGCTGAAGAGCTTCATTTCGGCTTGCGCTTCCTGCGTTTTGCCTAGTGCGCGATACGCTTGCGCGAGCAAGAAGTGCGTCGAAGGTTCCGTCGGTTCGGCCTTTTCCACAACCTCTAGATCGCTCACTGCTTCCGCGGGGCGATCGAGTTTCAGGAGAGTGCGTGCGCGATCCACGCGCGCGCTCATCAAGTTGGGACATGTGTCCAGAGCCTTCTGGACGCTTGCCAGTGCTTCCGCGGGATCTCCGCGCTGCTCCAGAACAATATTTCCTAGTTTCCATTGCGCTAGACAGTTTCTCGGATCGTTGGCAAGCTCTGCACGGAATTGCTCGCTCGCCGCGTCCCACATGCTCAGCGACCAATAGGCATTCCCGAGCAGGTAGCGGGTGCCGGACTGTTGCGGGGCCATCTCCACCGCCTTTTTATATTCAATGAGGGCGCCGTCATAATTTCTCATGCTCTCCATGATTTCGCCGGAAATTTTATGCGCCCACACGGAGTTGGCATCAATTTCATTCAATTTTGAAAGCGCCTGCTCGGAAAGCCTCATGTGGATTTTGCCGAGGAGGTACCAAATTTCCTGATTGTCGGGCTGGCGCTGCGACAGTTTCCGCAAGTGCTCCACCGCCAGATTTAATTCGCCGAGCTTGATCAAATCATTCGCGAGAAACAATTCGGCGTTGTCATCTTTCGAATCGCCGCGGAGTGCGGCTTCAAGGGAGGTGCGCGCCCCGGCGTAGTCTGCCATTTCGTAACGCGCGATACCTAGCAACGCGGAGGAGGAAGACATTCTTGGATCGATCTTCAATCCTCTTTCAAGCACGGTCGCGGCCTTTTTGTATTCACGGAGCCTCACGTAGAGCGAGCCGAGATTGTTGTAGGCGGGGGCCAGGCGCGGAGAAATCTGCAAAAGTGATTCATACGTCAGAGCCGCTGCGGCGAGGTCACCGCGTGATTCCGCGGCTTTTGCCTGGGCGTAGAGTTCCTGCACGTGCTGGTCAGAAGCGGCGGAATTTGACTGAGCACGGATTGTCGATGAAAGAACTACAGTCACGAAGAGGAGCCGAAAAATCACCGGCGTTTTTCCTCGGCGACCATTGCGACACGGGAAAAAAGAAAAATAGGACCGCGCCATGGATGGAATTTTACACCGCTCGGAAGCGATCTCCAAGAATTCCTGCCCTCAGCAACCAATACAACGAGAGAATTGGCAGGAGCGTTCGAACAAGCAGCAATCTCGGTCGCGGGAGAGCGCCGAACTGTTTGAGAGAAGTCTACGAGAGTATTGAACCTGCAAAACGCGCGTGCTACCCTCTGCCTAAGCTAGGGGTGCTCAGCCATGCAGGCGACAGAGAGTCGCGGGCGAACTCGCGTCTTCGGTGTTTTCGAGCTGGACATCCGGGCCGCTGAGCTTCGCAAGCGCGGCGTTCGAATCAAGCTGCAAGAACAACCCTTCCAGATTCTCTGCCTCCTTCTGGAACATTCCGGTGAAGTGGTGACGCGAGAAGAGCTGCGGCAAAAACTCTGGCCCGCTCATACCTTCGTTGATTTTGACCGCAGCCTCAACAAAGCGATGACCAAGCTGCGCTCCGCGCTCGGAGATTCGGCGGAGAGTCCGCGATACGTCGAAACTATCCCGCGCCATGGATACAGGTTTTTGGCTCCAGTGCACCATCATCCTGAAGGCGCGGAAGCCGCAACTTTGTCAGCCAGCCGATCTGCTGCCGGCCATCCGAGAATTGCTTCCAGAGAAGAGGAAGAGCACGGCCGGTTTCAACATTTTCTGAGTTTTCTGGATTTGCACACGCGATCGGGCCGGCGGCGCAGCGCGGTTTTGGCGGCTGCATTTGCGCTCGTGATTTTGGCTGCATTTACATACACAAGAATTCAGGCCTCCGCTGGTCCCGCCGGGCTATCGAATGGGGGCAATTTGCGGCAGTCCGTGGCGGTGCTGGGATTCAAGAATCTCTCCGGAGACGCACAGGAAGCGTGGCTCTCGACGGCGCTCTCGGACTGGCTGATGACCGAACTCACGGCCGGGGAACACGTGCGCGCGATTCCCGCAGAGAGCGTTGCACGCATGAAGATGGAACTTGCGCTGCCGGATCTGAACAGCTTGAGCCGCGAAAGTTTGACGCGGATCCGCAAGAACCTCGGGACCGATTTCGTGGTTGTCGGCTCCTATGCGATGCTGGGCACGAAGTCCGACGGGCAAATTCGCCTGGATCTCCGGTTGCAGGACACGCGAAACGGGGAAACGACTGGTGCTTTTTCGGAAACAGGAACGGAAAGCCATCTGCTCGATCTGGTTTCGCGCGCGGGGGAACAGTTGCGGGCAGAATTGGGCGTGCGCGCGGTGACGAGCGAAGAGGCCGCGGAAGTTGCCATTGCGCTCCCTTCGAAGAGCGAAACCGCGAAGCTCTACTCCGAGGGACTGGTGAGGTTGCGCGCTTTCGATGCACTCAGGGCCCGCGATCTTTTTCAGAAGGCCATAACGGCGGAACCCACTTACGCACTTTCTCACGCGGCCTTGGCTAGGGCCTGGGCGCACCTCGGCTATGATGAAAATGCCAAGGCGGAGGCGAAGAAAGCCTTCGATCTTTCTTCCAACTTGTCTCGTGCGGAACGCCTCCTGGTGGAGGGGCGGTATCATGAAACTTCGCGGGACTGGAACAAAGCCGCCGAGATCTACCGGGCGCTCTTCCAATTTTTTCCCGATAATCTTGACTATGGACTTGCGCTGGCCAATGCGGAGTACAAGGCCAATAAATGGAGGGATACGCTCACCACTATCGCTGCATTGCGAGAGCTGCCCGCACCACTCCGGGACGACCCTCGAATTGACCTGGCGGAACAAGACGCAGCGCGTTCCTTAGGAGACACAAAGAGGTCTGAGGCGGCTCTGACAAGGGCCGCAGAAAGAGCACATGCAGCCGGGGCATCTTTGCTTCTTGCAAAGACTCGGCTCGGTCAAGCTTGGCTGTTCGAAAATCTCGGCAGATTTTCTGAGGTCGAGCCAGCGGTGCGCGAAGCGAAACAACTCTACATCGCTGCAAATGACCGCGGAGGGGTTGCGGAAGCGACGACCCTCGGCGCGATCGCGCTCAAGAATCAGGGGGACTACCTGGGTGCGAAGCGAGGCTACGAGGAAGTTCTAGCGCTGTATCGCCAGATCGGTAACCGTACGGGCCTTGCCGCTGAAAACGACAACATCGGGGATATTCTTGTTTATCTTGGTGATCTTGAGGGAGCCCGCCGCGGGTATGAGGCGGCGCTGGCGATTTATCACGAGGTTGGCGACCAGAATGGAGAAGCGCTGGCAAAAAACGGCCTCGGTGACGTGTTTCTAGCCTTGGGCAAACCCCGGGAAGCGATGGAGATGTTTGAAGGCTCTCTCGATATCTGCAGCAGGATTGGCAATAGAGGCAGACAAGCCGGAGCCCTGGCCGGGAAAGCCCAAGTGCACCGGCTCCAAGGAGATTTGGCCCAGGCCCTCAAGGAAGAGACAGAAGCAAGAGCTATTTTCGAACAGATTGGCGACAAGACCGAGGTGGCGCACGTTGACCTGCACCTTGCCGAAATCTTCCTTGATGAGGGCAAGGGCGAGCAGGCGGCGCTGTCCGCACGGCGCGCGGCAGATGTATTTGAGAAGACGAAGGGAACGAGCGACGAGGCATCTGCCAACCTGCTGCTGGCCAGGACGCTGCTGGCCAACGGCCGTATCGATGGCGCCCGTAAGATAGTCGATCAGGTCATGAGCGTTGCAACCGAAACGCATAACCGGGGGTTGGAATTGGCAGCGGCATTGACGGCTGCTCGTGTTCGTGCGGCGACCGGAAATTCCTCGGAAACCAGCGAGTCTCTGCGGCTCCTGGACCGGGTGATCACTGAGGCCACAGCGACGAGATTTGAAGGAATCGTACTGGAAGCCCGCTTGGCGAAAGGGAAAATTGAGATGACGGGGGATCAAAGTGTGGGCCGCGCCTACCTCGAGGCCTTGCAAAAGGATGCGGCCAGGGAAGGCTTTCGGCTCATTGCCCAGAAAGCGTCTGCAGCCTTGCAGGCGCGCGAGAACCAAGCTTGGCGTGAAGCGGGGAATTGAAGGCTGCCCCCCCCAACTGCCAACCGAGTGCGGGAGCAGATGGATCGACTACCCGACCCTTCATGGGGAATGCTTGACAGTAACATCTTACTTATCAATAGGAAATGAGGGGCTGCGGAGAGGACATGCGAGTACCTTGACAGAGCCGGGCTGAGTTCCGGAGACTGCTTCTCGCATTGAATTTCTGCCTTTGCGGTAAGAAGGGAGTTTTGGCATGCGACCAAGTGCGTTCGTGCGGACGGTTGTATTTCCAGCGGCCTGTCTCATGGCGTTGCATGCTTTCCGGGCGAGTGCTGCCGATGCGGCTGCCCACCCGACTGAGGGCAAGACGCGCGTGGCCATTGTGGGGCTGGACCACGATCACGTCTGGGAATTGCTGAAGTATCTAGACGCCGAAGCGGACGCGGAACTTGTGGCCATCGCGGAACCCCAAGCTGCGCTGGTGAAAGAGGCGAAAGGAAAAGTTCGTGATAGCGTGAAGTTTTATTCCGCCTACGTCCCCATGTTGGATGAGGTCAGGCCCGAGGCAGTGATCGTCACTACCTCAAACGACCGGCACCTGGAGATCCTGCGCGAGTGCGCCAAGCGGCACATCCATTATTCCGTGGAGAAGCCCATGGCCACGAATGCAGCCGACGCCCGGGAGATGGAAGAGCTGGCTAACCAGGCCGGAATCAAGCTCATGGTGAACTACTGGAACGCGTGGGTGGCGCCGAGCCACGAGCTTTTTCACCGTGTGCGGGATGGTCAAGTGGGCCCGGCGCAGAAGATTATCGTGCAGTACGGGCACGCAGGTCCCAAGGAAATTGGAGTCTCCGAGTACTTCGCGAATTGGCTCTACGATCCGGTCAAGAACGGCGGCGGGGCGATCATGGACTTTGGATGCTATGGAGCAGAATGGGCGCTGTGGTTGAAAGGCCGGCCAAAGGGCGTTCAGGCGATCGCGCAGAGGCTCAAGGTTTCCCAACACAACAAGGTGGACGACGACGCGACGATTCTGCTCGAATATCCCGATGCGATGGTGATTATCGAGGCCTCCTGGAATTGGCCCCACAGCATGGGACGGGTACAAGTATTTGGGCCAAAGGGGAGCTTGCTTGCGACGGGGAACAAATTGTTCTACCGGCCCACCAAAGATCGCGAGAAGACGGGATTGGAAGGCGAGCCGATCGCGCTCAATACCCCGCAGGGAGCGACCAGCAATCCCGTGGCGTATTTTGTGGATTGCATCCGCCATGACAAACCCATTGAAGATCCACTATCGACGAGATTGAATGTGCAGGTAATGGAGATTCTGGACGCGGCGCGGGAGTCCGCTCGAACCGGGCGCCAGCAGGAACTTCGCTGAAGTTCACAGAGACTGGTGGAACCTCGGAGAGAGGTGCAAGAGAACGAATCATTCTCCTCTTGCGTTCTCTTGGCTTTTGCCCACGGCAGCTCCTAGTCTGGATTTTCATTGCCCATAGCCGGATGGCATTGGTGGTCCAGGTTGTTACACCCTGCCCTCCGGGCTGTACGCTATCGCCCCCAGCACCACGGTTGCCATATATTTGTTGAAACGAGTATCGTGATAACGCATCTAAGCCAAGGAGAGGGACCATTGCCTTGGAGGAGTCGCATAGATGCAGATTGGAATCGACAGTTTCGCAGCAGCCATTTCCGACCCCGCCACAGGTCTAACGCTCAGCCCAGTGGAGCGCATGCACCATTTACTGGAAGAGATTGAGCTCGCTGATCGTGTTGGCCTGGACGTCTTCGGCATCGGCGAACATCACCGGGCGGAGTTCCTCGACTCAGCTCCCGTCGTGATCCTCTCCGCTGCCGCCGCGCGCACGGAAAATATCCGTCTCACCAGCGCCGTCACGGTTCTCAGTGCCTCCGACCCCGTTCGCGTTTTTCAAGAGTTCGCGACTCTCGACCTCATCTCCCGCGGCCGCGCTGAAATCGTCGCCGGACGCGGTTCCTTCATTGAGTCCTACCCCCTCTTCGGACTGCGTCTTGAAGACTACGATTCGCTCTTTGCAGAAAAACTCGATCTTCTCTTAAAAATCCGGGCCAGCACGCAAGTGCATTGGTCCGGCGAACACCGCGCGGCTCTTACCGGCCAAGCAATCTACCCTCGCCCGCTGCAGGATCCGCTGCCTGTGTGGGTCGGTGTCGGTGGCACCCCGGAATCCTTTGTTCGTGCAGGTATGCTCGGACTTCCTCTAATGGTGGCCATAATCGGTGGTGAGCCCAAACGGTTCCGCCCACTCATAGACCTCTATCGGGAGGCTGGGCGCCGCTCCAATCATTCCCCCGAGCGACTCACTGTAGGTCTTCATTCCGTTGGCTTTCTCGCCGATACGACTGACGAAGCGGCGGAAATATTCTATCCAGGCTATGCGCACACCTTTACCCAAATCGGCAAGGAACGCGGCTGGCCAGCCGCCACACGCGCTCAATTCGACGCCCTGCGCGGACCTACTGGCGCTCTGCTGATCGGCGACGCTAAAACGGTCGCGGAAAAAATCCTTTATGTGAATGAAGTTCTCGGCGGCATCTCCCGTGTCACATTCCAAATGGGTGTCTCGACGCTTCCGCACGAAAAAATGTTGGATGCCATAGAGATCCTCGGCACCGTCGTGGCGCCTATTGTCAGGAACGAGCTCGGCGTTACTCCTGTACGCGCCTGATGATTCCTACTCTTCACACTGAGTTGTGATGCCGTCGCCAGATTTTTTTGGTTACAACTCAAATTCGAAATCTATTGCCGGCTGACAACGAGAACCACGAATGAGCCGGGTTTTATCTTGCCGCGGCGTTCCCCTGCCGCAGGAGCATCAAAATCAGCCGCGGGAAGAAAGATGTTGTGGGTCTTGGCGTCGAAGCCCATGGTGCGGGCACTTTTCTTGGTGGGTATATTGTCAACCACGGTGAACTTGTCCGGTGAGTCTTCATGGATGACTGTAAGTGTGCCCTCTCCGTTGGATGAGAACACATAGTTGTTTTCGGAGTCGAATGCGTTTGCATCCACTCCGTCACCGATGGCGGGCGTCGCAATAACTTTTCCTGTGTCCGCGTTTACGACCGCCACCATTTTGTTACCGCAACCTGCAAACAAACGGCGAGTTTTCAGATCTATGGCCAAGCCGGAAGGTTCCTCGCACGGAGCAATGTGCCAGCGATGGACCACTGTCAGCTTCTGCGGGTCAAATTGAACCACTTCCGCAGTGTCCTCGATATTCACGAAAATGCTGCCCTTACCATCAATGACGGCGAACTCGGGTCTACCACCCAGCGCAAGAGTTCCGGCAACTGTCCCATCGGCTGCGTTGATCGCCGTCGCGTCCTTGCTGCGGCCGTTCATTGCGAAGACGCGTTTGGTGCCAGGGTCATAGATGATCGCGTCAGGATTTGCTCCGGTCTTGACAGTACCAATCGTCTTGAGAGTTTTCAGATCAAAAATTGTCGCTGTGTTGGCGCGGCCATTGCTGGTGAAGCCGCGGCCAAGATCGGCAGCGATAGCGATTCCATGGACACCCTGCGTGTCTGGGATATCTCCCACAACCGCTCCGGAGTCTGCGTCGAGCACGACGACGTGACTGCCGTGCGACACGTAGACACGCCGGGCAGCGCCGTCAATAGTGACGTAGTCCCACCCTTCATCGCCGCCGACCGGGATAGTTTTGGTTACCCGATAACCGGACTCGCCGGATGGAGCGGCCGTTGCGCGCATGGCGGAAACCGCAAACAGCGCGACGACGAAAGTCAGTAAGGTCGGAAGGGCCACAAAGCCAGTCTTTTTGCGCATGACGTCGTTGAACTCCTTAATTGAGTTGCACCCCATGGTGCGCTTCGCGATGTCCGAGTTTCATCACTCGAGCATGCAACAATAAACTTCTACCATCTGGAAGATAAACAGGCGCTAAATTCACCCGGGAGAGAAATTTAGCCCCAACCTATCCGGCCCGTTGGCAAATCCGAGAATAGCATTATGATGTTCCCATGCGGCTCTTGCTTGTGGAAGACGATCCGAGGATCGCACGGTTCGTGGCGAAAGGGCTACGAGAACAGTCCTACGCCGTCGATGTCGTCGGTTCAGGTGAAGAGGCGCTTTACCAGGCGGCGATAAATACCTACGATCTGGCCATTCTGGACGTGATGATACCTGCTCCCGACGGCTTCGCGGTCTGCCGTGAGTTGCGGAAGTCGGGTCAGCGCATGCCGATTCTGATGCTCACGGCGCGGGACGCGCTGGAAGACCGGATAACGGGTCTAGATTGCGGTGCGGATGATTACCTGACAAAGCCGTTCGAATTCCGCGAATTGCTGGCCCGCTTGCGGGCTCTTCTGCGCCGCCCCGGAGGACTACAACCCGCAGATATCATCGTCGCGGACCTAGTTGTGGATACGGTTGGGCAAAATGTTTCGCGGGGGGGCCGGGCGATATCGCTTACGGCAAAAGAGTATGCCTTGGTCGAATTCCTTGCGCGCAACGCCGGCCGCGTGGTGGGCCGGGCAGAAATCGCGGAACACGTTTGGGATGAAGAATTCGACCCTTTCTCAAATCTTATTGAGGTGTACGTGAACCGGGTTCGCCGAAAAATCGACGCGGGTTCTGCGAAGCCGCTGCTTCAGACAAGGCGCGGCTCGGGATACGTACTCTTCGCCGGCAACGAGACCACTGCTCGCAAATCCAACAGCTCCAGGAATCGCAGCGATGCTTAATTCCGTGCGCGTGCGCCTGACGCTGTGGTACACGGCCGCGCTAACGTGCGTGCTCATGGTGCTTGCCATCGCGACCTACATGATTCTTCGCCAGAACGCAATGCGCCGGACAGACAGCACGCTGTCCGAGCTCGCCGAATCTTTCCTTACGACTGTAAACGCTGAGCTTGCGGACGAATCTGGGTCCATTACTCTCAGAAAAGCCGCGCAGGAAGCGATTTCTGAGCACAATTTCCGAGATTTCGCCTTTTCCATTTTTGACACGGAAGGCCACACGATCATCCCTTTTCAAAACCTTCCCCCACCCAAAGATTCAGAGAACGGTTCTCCAGACGTTTTTCACAAACTGGTCAACAACTCGTCGCAACCGGCACGCCCCTTTCGCAACGTTCAGCTGGGCGGCAACGAGTACCGCGGTTATGCACGGCGATTTTCGGTCTCGGACGGAGACTACGTTCTGGTGGTCTTACAGTCTCTTCATAGGCAGGAAGAATTTCTTGAGTCCGTGACCCAAACTTTTGCGTTAGTGATTCCCTTGGCGGTCTTGCTCGCTAGCGTGGGAGGCTACTTTCTTGCCCGAAGAAGTCTGTCTCCTGTTGTGGCCATGAGCACGCAAGCCGGGCGCATCGGGGAAGCGAACTTGCATGACCGCTTGTCGGTGCAAAACAAGGAGGATGAACTTGGCCATCTTGCGCATTCCTTCAATGATCTACTCGACAGGCTTGACCAATCCTTCGAACGCCAGCGGCGTTTCGTAGCAGACGCATCGCATGAACTGCGTACCCCGATCGCCATCCTTTGCGGCGAGGCGGAAGTCGCCCTTTCACAACAGACTCGATCTCCGGAAGACTATCGCGAGTCGCTGGACATTCTTCGCACGGAGGCCAACCGGCTGAAGCACATCGTTGAAGATCTCTTCACGTTGGCGCGCGCGGATGCCGGCCAATATTCACTGACAACGACCGATTTCTATCTCGACGAGCTCGCCGCGGATTGCTCGCACAGTGTTCGAACACTCGCGCTTGCACGACAAATCACGCTTCATTGCGAAGCGCCCAAGGAAATGCCAATTCACGCCGATGAAGCATTGCTTCGCCGCCTGATCATGAATCTCTTGGACAACGCAATCAAATATACGGCGCGTGGCGGGTCCGTTTCGATCGTCTGCGGATACGAAGATTCTCAATACACTTTGAGGATTAGCGACACAGGGCAGGGCATTCCCACAGAACTCCAACCGCGTATTTTCGAGCGCTTCTTTCGCGCGGATAAAGTGAGATCGCGCTCGGAGAGTGATGGGGGCGGCGCGGGACTTGGCCTTTCGATCGGCCGTTGGATCGCCGAAGCTCATCACGGTCGTCTGGAGCTCACGCATTCAGGCCCCCAAGGGAGCACCTTTACAGTTGTTCTGCCGATCTCTCCAAACTACGCAGCCAGTCCGTTAATCCTCCGTTCATCTTCCGCTCGCTAGTGTGAACTCTCCAACCCTGGCACGGGGTGTGCCTTGCTCAGGAGCAATGGTTTATGAAATGGCACCGAGTCTCGGCGATTTGTTCCATCATGGCATCAAGCCTCTTTTGGCCTTGGGCAGGAATTACCGTCGCGCAGGAGTCCGCCCATCCTGCGATCCCGATCCCCGCCAAAGCTTCGCAGCAGGAAGCGGCGAGAACATCTCAGAGGCTGCGTCTGACGCTGCAAGATGCGTTGGCGCTGGCCCGAAAAAACAGCACACAATTTCAAGCCGCGCAGACCGACGCGGCCCTTGCCCGCCAAGACCGTTATCAAGCTGCTGCTGCGTTGCTCCCCAGCTTGACCTATAACAATCAGGCGCTCTACACGCAGCACAACAGGAATGGTGTCATCTTCATAGCAAATAATGCCCCACACGAATACGTCAGCCAGGCCAATGTCCATGAAGCTCTGGATCTTGCCGGGGTATCCAGTTTTCGACGGGCCTGGTTTACCGCGGCCGCGGCCCGAGCCCGCGCAGAGATCGCTTCGCGCGGTTTGGTCGTGACAGTTGTTCAGAGCTACTACGCCGTAGCTGCGGCTCAGCAAAAGCTCGAGGCTGCGCAAAAGGCAGCCGGTGAAGGCGGCCGTTTCTTAAAACTCACGCAAGATCTTGAACACGGCGGGGAAGTGGCCCATTCGGATGCCATCAAAGCAGAATTACAAGCGCAGGAACGCCGTCGTCAATTACAGGAGGCACAACTCGCTCTGCTCAATGCGAGACTCAATCTGGCCGTGCTGGTTTTTACGGACTTCAACGATAACTACGAAGTAGCAGACGATCTTCATGCCGTTGCGGCGCTGCCAACTCTTGGGGAAGTTCAGCAGCAGGCCGCGCGCGATAATCCTGAAATTCGTGCAGCACTGGCCGTGGTCAGCGCAGCGGGATGGGATGTCACTGGTGCGCGCGCTGGCTACCTGCCGTCGTTGGCCGTCGACTATTGGTACGGCATTGATGCGCCACAATTTGCTACCAATTCCGTTTTCAACGGCCAAAAGTTCTCGAATCTCGGCTCCGCGGCTGCGGCCACTTTGAATATTCCCATTTGGAACTGGGGCGCCACGCAAAGCCGCGTCAAACAAGCCGAGCTGCGCCGCTCCCAGGCGCGGCGCGAGCTTTCGCTTGCGCAACGCAGGCTGCTTGCGGAAATCAAGTCTTTGTACGCAGAGGCGGAAACCGCGCTGAACGAACTCGGAGGTCTCAGCCGCTCCGCCGAACTTGCCGCCGAAAGCCTGCGGCTCACGACGCTGCGTTACACGAATGGCGAAGCCACCGTGCTGGAAGTCGTAGATGCCCAGACCACGGCCGCGCAGGCGAATGTTCTGTACCAGGACGGGGCCGTGCGGTATCGCGTGGCGTTAGCCAATTTGCAAACTCTGACGGGAGTGCTGACAACTCCATGAATCCGAAAATGAATCATCTCCAACCAATACGGTGCACCTCGATGGCCTTCGCTTGCGCCACGATCGGCTTATTTTTCCTCGGTGGGTGTGCCAATGCCGAGAAAGAAAAGGAGCCCGTGGTCTCCGTGCAGACCATGCCGGCGAAGCGCGGCCCCATCTCCCAGGTCATCTCCGCTGAGGCCGTGGTATTTCCGCTGGAGCAAGCCACCATCGCATCAAAGATCACGTCAACCATAAAGAAGTTTTACGTGCAACGAGGCGCGCGAGTAAAGAAGGGGCAATTGCTCGCCGAACTGGAGAACGCAGACCTCTCTGGCATAGCTTTGGCAAGCAAAGGCGACTACAAACAGGCCGAGGCCACTTACGTCACTACGGTTACCTCGGGCCTCCCGCAACAGATCCAAAAGGCGGAGCTTGACGCAGCGAACGCCAGGGCAGCGTTTGAAGCGCAACAGAAGGTCTATGAAAGCCGTAAGGAACTTTTTCAGCAGGGCGCACTACCGAGGCGTGACCTGGATGCGGCGGAGGTCGCTTTCCTGCAAGCGCGCAGCCAGAACGAACAGACGCAAAAGCAGCTTGCTGATTTACAACGCGTGGGCAAAGAGCAAGGTCTTAAAGTTGCCGAAGGTACGAAGGAGTCCGCACATGGCCGCATGCTTAACGCGGAGGCGCAGCTCAGCTACTCAAGAATTGTCAGCCCCATCGATGGCGTCGTAACGGATCGCCCTCTTTATGCGGGGGATTTGGCAAACGCCAATCAGCCGATCCTCACGGTAATGAACACTTCGAGGCTCATCGCCAAGTCGCACATACCGCAATCGGAAGCCGCCGTCCTGAAAGTTGGCGATCCGGCCGAAGTAAAAATTCCCAGCCTCGACGAGCCGGTGAAAGCTCGTGTAAGCCTCGTAAGCCCGGCTCTAGATCCCGGCAGCACGACGATCGAGGTTTGGGTCGAAACGAAGAAGCCTGATCCGGCGCTGAGACCGGGCATGTCCGTGGGGGTCTCAATGACCGCGAAGACTGTTAAAGAGGCGCTCATCGTGCCGACGGCGGCAGTCTTCAAGAGTTTGGAAGGCGGTGAGTACGTTTTGCTAGCAGGCTCGGATATACAGGCGCACCAGAAGACCGTGCAGGTTGGCATACGCAACGCGGAATTCGCCCAGATTGTGAGCGGCATAAACGCCGGCGACCCAGTGATCATTTCCGGAGGCTACGCGCTCCCAGACAAGACGAAAATCAAAGTGGAGGCACCGACTCCTGCGGAGAAAGAAGGCCAAGACAAGTCCGGAGAGGCCGCAAAACCTGCCCCAAAGGGAAAGGAGTAGGCCTATATGGACCTCCGGCCCGGCTCTTCGAATTTCGCGGCGGCCCCCGGGAAGCAGGCCGCTCCGTGGTTTCAGCGGCTTTCTCGCCCAATATTGTTTTTGATCATCAGTGTGGCGCTCGTCGGCGGGTATCTTGCATTCAGCATTCCGGTCGCGGTGTTCCCGAATACGGATTTTCCGCGCATCGTGATCGGGGTCGACAACGGCGTCATGCCCATCGACCAGATGCTCGTGACCATCACGCGCCCGATCGAAGAAGCCGTCAACAGTGTCCCCGGCCTAAAGAAGGTCACTTCCATCACCAGCCGAGGCTCGGCCGAAGTGGATATGTTCTTCGATTGGAATTCCGATATGATTTTGACGCTGCAGCGTGTGGACGCCGTCGCTGCCCGTCTGCAAGCCGAGCTTCCAACGACCGCGAAGGTTGAGACTCACCGGCTGACCTTTGCCGTATTTCCCATCATCGGATACAGCTTGACGTCGGACACCGTGCCGCCGAACAAGCTATGGGAAATTGCAACCTACGACTTGAAGCCACGACTCAACCGGCTGGATGGCGTCGCGACGGTCATCATCCAAGGTGGACGCGTCCCCGAATTTCAGGTCACGCCCAATCCCGCACGGTTGCTGGCCGCTGGCGTTACCGTCGCTGAGATACTCGACTCAATCCGCCGCACAAATTTGATTGATTCTCCGGGTCTCATCGAGCACGAACATCAACTTGTGCTTGGATTGGTCAGTGGACAGGTTCGCACCCCCGAGCAAATCGGCCAAATAGTCATCAAGAATTCGGCCGGCGGCGTCCCCATACGGCTGGGAGATATTGCTGCGATAACGCCGTCCGTCGCGCCAACCTACACGATCGTCACTGCCAATGGCAAACCCGCGGTGCTCCTCAATGTGGATCGCCAGCCAGAAAGCAATACATTGCAGGTTGCCAACGAAGTTCACACTTTGATTCAGGAGCTTACACCAACGCTCCCCCCCGGCGTGCACCTCGAGCCGTTCTACGATCAGTCGACCATCGTCCACGATTCCATTTCCAGTGTGCGCGATGCCGTGTTGCTCGGAATTCTTCTCTCCTCCATTATCCTCGTTCTCTTCTTGCGAGATTGGGGAACTTCCTTCGTGGCCGGCATGGTGATCCCGGTGACGCTCCTCATTACGTTCATCGTCCTAAAGGTCACTGGACAATCCTTCAACCTGATGACGCTCGGCGGTCTTGCCGCTGCTGTTGGCCTGGTCATTGACGATGCCATCGTCGTCCTCGAAAACATCGTGTTGCACCGTGACGCGGGACAGAGCCGCTTCCAGGCCATCGAGAGTGCCTTGCGGGAACTAACTGTCCCGCTCATTGGTTCGACGGTTACACCGATCGTCGTATTTGTTCCTCTTGTTGCCATGACGGGAGTCACGGGAAGTTTCTTCCGCGCACTTGCGGTCACCATGACCGTAGCTCTGTTCACCTCCCTGGTGCTTGCACTTACCTGGACTCCGACGCTCAGCCAATATTTCGTGCGACGCGCTGACAGGTCCGCGCCCGAAGGTGGAGGGGATGCGACTGGCACCGAACCGCCGTCCGAAGGGCCGGACATGGCCAGGTTGCTTGCTGCAGAAGAGGCGCACCTGTCTGGCTTCTTCGGCAGGATCGTCGAATTCTATGCGCGCATGATGCAGGCCTTGATGAAGCGGCCCTGGGTGCTCGCCGGTAGCTCGGTCGTGATCGTTGCGCTATCCCTGGTGTGTTACAACTTTCTTGGCAGGGAGTTTCTTCCGGCCATGGACGAAGGCGGTTTCATCCTGGATTACTTTACGCCCCCCGGCAGTTCTCTGGCCGAGACCAACCGCATCCTGCTGCATATCGAGGAAATTCTGAAGTCCACGCCGGAAGTGGAAAACACGTCCCGCCGCACCGGGATGCAATTGGGACTTGCCGCCGTCACCGAGGCCAATAATGGGGACTTTACCGTAAAACTGAAGAAAGATCGTAAACGCGACATCGACGACATCATTGCTGACATCAGGTCGGAAATTGAGACAACAGAACCCGCCACGAAAATTGAGTTCATTCAGCTTCTGCAGGATATGATCGGCGACCTGACCAGCCAGCCCCAGCCGATTGTGATCAAACTGTTTTCGCCGGACGGCAAACTTCTCAATGACACGGCTCCACGTGTTGCGGACGCAATTGGCAAGCTGCACGGTGTCGTGGATGTGCTCAACGGTATCGAAAATACCATCAGCGGCCCTACGGTAACGTATCAGGTGAATCCTGCGGTTGCTGCGCGCGCGGGTTTCACTCTCGAGGAAGTGGCATTGAACGCGGCGGCCGTCCTGGGGGGTGAGCCGGCGGCCACTCCGGTCATTTTGAACGACCGCGCGTACACCATACGAGTCCGCTTCCCCGAGCAGAGCCGCGCATCGCTCGACAATATGAGCAATGCGCTTCTCACGAGTGCGACGGGACGCACCGCTACACTCGGATCCTTGGCGACGGTCATCGCCGACCCTGGTAAGACAGAAATTCGACGTGAGAATTTACAGCGCCTGGTTCAAGTTACAGGGCGTTTCGAAGGTGTGGACCTTGGCACCGGCATTGCCGCCGTTCAGAAGGCGGTGAGTGATCTGCATCTGTCCTCGTCGATCCGCGTGGAATATGGCGGTTTGTATGCAGAAGAACAGAAAGCGGCTGGCGATTTGTTGGTGGTTCTCTTCTTGGCGCTATTACTTCTATTCGCTGTGTTGCTTTTCGAGTTTCGTACTTTCTCTGCACCAACTGCAATTCTTGCATCCGCACTGCTATCCAGCTTCGGTGGATTTCTGGCGCTGCTTCTTACGAGGACTACGTTCAACGTGGCTTCCCGCATGGGCATGATCATGGTCATCGGCATCGTGGCGAAGAACGGCATCCTTCTGCTCGATGCCGAGCATCGCTTCCGCGATCTCGGTTTTTCCGCTGAGGAAGCCATGATCCAAGCGGGCCGCCGCCGGCTGCGCCCCATTGCCATGACTGCTCTCGCCACGATTGCCGGAATGCTCCCGCTTGCGTTCGGTATTGGAGCCGGATCTGAGATGCTAAAGCCACTTGCTATCGCTGTGGTCGGCGGCGTGCTCAGCTCCATGGTGCTATCTCTGGTTTTCACCCCGGCGATTCACTACTACCTGCAGCGAAGAAGTTAGTTCTGTTTTCAGGGATTCGCTGTTGTTAGGGACATAATTTCAAGTAGCGGATCTGTCCGTGGCGCCCGACCACCTTTGAGCAAGATCAAGCCATAGCAAAGTGCCAGAGGAAGGGGAAAGCATGAGGGATGATCGAAACAAATGCGGGCCGGCAGAGAACGGCCCGGCAATTCTTTCCCGGCGCAGCCTGCTCGAACTTGCGGGCATAGCTGTCGCAACTGCGGCACTTCCATCCCGGGCGGTGATGGCCAACCCATTCCCCAGCATGGACACGACCGGACCAGGGGTGAGCCCAGTCATGGATAAGCTCAGCACATACATGAGCGAAGCCAGCGCTCGCGAGCTACCCGACGAGGTGACCGAGAAAACGAAACAACACATTCTGGACACGGTGGCGGCGATGATTTCGGGTTCGCAGTTAACACCTGGGCGCGCAGCGCTGCAATTTGCCGGCGCCTATGGTGGGAAAGAGGTCGCGACGGTGCTTGCCTCGAAAATTGTATGTGGCCCGATCGAGGCAGCAATGACGAATGGGGTGTTGGCTCATGCCGACGAAACCGACGATTCCCACGCCCCGTCGCAGTCGCATCCAGGTTGCGCGGTAGTGCCCGCTGCCCTCGCGGCGGGGGAACGGTTTGGTATCAGCGGGACACACTTCCTGCGCGCAGTGACGCTTGGCTACGACATCGGACCGCGGTTCACAATGACCCTGGGTGGGCAGCAGTTTGAAGCGGAAAGTCACTGGAGCACGCACAGTATATCCCCACTCTTCGGCGCGGCAGCGGCCGCCGGGTGCGCGGCGAGCCTGAACGCTGCGCAAATGCGATTTCTCCTGGGCTACACGGCGCATCAGTCCTCCGGCCTTGCTGCATGGAACCGCGACACCGAGCACATCCAGAAAGCATTCCACTTTGGCGGCATGACGGCGCGCAGCGGCGTCACTTCTGCCTTGATCGTGCAGTCCGGATGGAGCGGTGTCGAAGATATCTTTTCGGGGAAGGATAACTTTTTTGCGGCTTACAACCCTCATGCCGATCCTGCCGGACTGACCGAGAAGCTCGGCGAGCGTTATGAAATCACACGAACGAACATCAAGAAATGGCCCGTAGGTTCGCCCATTCAGGCGGCTCTCGATGCCCTCGAGATCCTGATGAAGCAGCATCCCTTCCATGCGAATGAAGTGCAGAAGGTCTTCGTGCAGTTAGCGACGGATGAGGCGGCGATCGTGAACAACCGCGAGATCCCGGACATCTGCTTGCAGCACATGGTCGCCGTGACGGTGATGGACAAGACGGTTACATTCAGTTCCGCACATGACAAAGTACGTATGAAAGATCCGGCGACGCTCCGGGAACGCGAAAAGGTGAAATTAATTCCGGATGAGCAGCTGGAGCGTCTGATGCCTTTGCGCGTGGCGATTGTGGAGGTGCAACTGATGGACGGAACAAATCTCAAACAGCGGGTTGACAATGTTCGCGGCACTCCCAAGAATCCCATGACCCGTGAAGAAATTGTTGCCAAAGCCCGCGACCTGATAGCGCCGATCCTCGGGACGGCCCAATGCGCCAACCTCATTGAAAGAGTGTTAGACCTAGATAAAGCAAAGGACATCCGGGAACTGCGACCGCTACTGCAGCGGGCCTGAGTGAGACACGTTTTTTCTCCAAGGAAGGCTGGAATGGTGAGGATTGTAGACATCCGCGAGACCGTAGTGCCCATCAAATCGGAGATTCGCAACGCCTACATTGATTTTAGCCAAATGACCGTGAGTGTCCTGGCCTTAGTCACAGATGTGATGCGTCAGGGCAAGCCTGTAGTCGGCTTCGGATTCAATTCGAATGGCCGGTACGCGCCTAGCGGACTTCTGCGCGATCGTTTTATTCCCCGGCTTAGAGCCGCAGAGCCTGGAGCACTGGTCGACGAAAGCGGCGAAAATCTAGACCCCGTTCGAATCTGGGACGTCGTCATGCGAAATGAGAAACCCGGAGGACACGGCGAAAGATCAGTGGCTGTAGGGGTGCTGGATATGGCGGTGTGGGATGCCGTCGCGAAAATCGCCGGGCTGCCGCTTTTCCGGCTACTCGCAGACCGTTATCGGGCAGGACTCTTCGACGACAGAGTCTTCGTGTATGCGGCGGGTGGTTACTACTATCCGGACAAAGACTTGTCGGCGCTGCAAAATGAGATGCAGGGGTATCTCGATCTTGGGTATTCCACGGTAAAGATGAAAATCGGTGGAGCGCCGCTATCGGAGGACCTACGGCGCATCGAAGCCGTACTCAAGATCCTGGAAAATTCCGATCAATTGGCGGTGGATGCAAATGGCCGCTTTGACTTGGAGACCGCCGTCGCTTACGCGCATGCACTCGCCCCCTACCGGCTGCGCTGGTATGAGGAACCAGGTGATCCGCTGGATTTCCAGCTGCAAGCCAAGCTCGCGAGTCACTATGCACGTCCAATGGCGACGGGAGAAAATCTCTTTTCATTGCAAGACGCACGAAACCTCATACGCTACGCGCAACTGCGGCCGGATCGCGACATCCTGCAGTTCGATTGCGCATTGAGCTACGGACTGGTCGAGTACGTACGAATACTGGGAATGTTGAAGGAACATGGATGGTCTCCAAATCGCTGTATTCCGCACGGGGGACATCAGATGTCGTTGAACATCGCCGCCGGTTTGGGGTTGGGAGGCAACGAATCCTATCCTGGAATCTTTCAGCCGTTTGGCGGATTTGCCGATGGGATACCGGTCGAAGACAGCTACGTCAAACTACCGGAGATTCCCGGGGTCGGGTTCGAGGCCAAGGAGGAGTTGTTCCGCGTTATGAAGCCACTGACGGATAACTAGGCGACGTCATGCGAATAGAACGGAACGCATCCTATCGAGCTAAAAGGAAATTAATGCTGTTTTCAGGTAATAGAATCCCTAAATGACATAACTTCAATTGCGCAGTTTGGGTCCGCCGTGCCGGGCCACCCTTGAGCAAATTCAGTCCAGCGCGAAGTGCCGGAGGAGAAGAAGGCACATGGGACATGGCGGAGGCAAAGATAAGCTGGCAGGGAGTGGCGGAGCAGTTCTGACCCGGCGCAACCTGCTTGAATTCGCCGGCTTGGCGTTAGCAACCGTTGCTATTCCGCCCGGAGGTATGATCGCCGAAGCAGCGGACAACCAAGGTGGGGCAGCGCAAGGCGTGAGTCCCGTCATGGACAAGCTCAGCAGGTACATGAGCGAGGCGGGTGCGCGTGCGTTACCGGACGAGGCAGTCGAGAAGGCGAAACATCACATTTTGGATACCATGGCTGCAATGATTTCCGGCTCCGAGATACGCCCGGGGCGCGCAGCGATCGAATTTGTTCGCGCCTATGGGGGTAGGGAAGTTGCGACAGTAGTTTCTTCAAATATTGTGTGTGGACCCATCGAAGCCGCGCTGGCCAACGGAGTGCTGGCTCACGCTGACGAGACTGACGATTCGCACGGCCCGTCCCGGTCGCATCCCGGTGTCTCCGTGGTTCCCGCGGCGTTGGCTGCCGGTGAGCAGTTTGGAATCAGCGGGCAGCACTTCTTGCGCGCCGTGACGCTTGGTTATGATGTCGGGACGCGCGTGACGATGAGCATGGGGGGGCCGGGGTACCAGGTTGCGACGCACAGGAGTACGCACGGCACGGTAGCTGCCTTCGGGGCCGGTGCGGCTGCCGGCTGTGCCGCGGGTCTTGGGGCACAGCAGATGCGCTTCTTGCTGGATTACAGCGCTCAACAAACATCGGGAATTGGAGCCTGGAGCCGCGATGCCGAGCACATGGAAAAAGCTTTCCTCTTTGGGGGGAAGCCCGCGGCCGGCGCAGTCACCGCCGCAATGATGATCCGCTCGGGGTGGACAGGGGTTGACGACATTTTTTCTGGTCCCGACAATTTTTTTGAGGCGCTGGCGCCCAGGGAAAATGGTGTTGTCAAGGCCGATCCGACGCAACTCGTCGACAAACTCGGGGAGCGCTATGAGATAACGCGCACGAACATCAAGAAATGGACGGTGGGTTCACCCATCCAGGCTCCGCTCGACGCACTCGCGGGTTTCTTCAAACAGCGTTCGTTTACCGCCGACGATGTACGGAAGGTAGTAGTGCGGATCGCCAGCGATGAAGCCAACACGGTCAGTAATCGCGACATGCCAGACATCTGCATGGAGCACATGGTCGCGGTGATGTTGCTGGACAAGGCCGCCACGTTCCGGTCAGCTCATGACAAGGCGCGGATGAAAAATCCTGCCGTATTGCGGCAGCGCGCCAAGGTCGAGGTCGTTGCCGACGCGCGTATCGACGCCCGTCGTCCGAGGCGTGAAGCCATTGTCGAATTGACGCTCTCGGACGGCACGCAAATGAACGAGTGGGTCCGAGATGTGCGCGGAACAGCGGACAATCCCATGACGCGGGAGGAGGTCGTTGCGAAAGCGCGTGACCTTATCGCGCCGGTCCTGGGAAGTGCAGCTTGCGTGGCGCTGCTCGACAAGGTGTTGGCTCTGGAGGGCGTGAAAGATATCCGCGAGCTTCGGCCGGCGCTTCAACGAAGCTGACGGGGCGAAGCCTAGCCTAGAATCACGTATGAGGCCGCTTAGGGAGTGGATGTGAAGATCGAGAAATGCCAACTGAGGAGCGAAAGAATGAAGAAATACCTAGCGGTTCTCTGGACTTTGTGCGTGGTCATGATTCCCAGAGGGGAGTGTCAGAGCAGCGCGCCACTGAAACAGATCCAGAGCATTCCATTGCCGAATGTTGAGGGCTACTTCGACCATATGGCGGTGGATATCAAAGGTCAGCGCCTGTTTGTTCCTGGAGAACATCAAAGGACGATTGAAGTTATCGATCTGCGCGCAGGCAAGGTGATCCACACGATCACAGGGTTCGGAGGAGATCCTCGCAAAACAATCTATCTCCCCGAGAGCAATGAAATTTGGGTGGACGATGGAGACGCGACGTGCAAGGCCTTCAGCGGGGATACGTACGAGCTCGTCAAGAACATTCCGCTGACCGGTCATGAGCTCGACAAAGATTCAAGGAGGGTGCCAGATAACGGCGTTTATGACCGGGCCACCCATCTATTTTATTTGGGTGACAGGGCTGATGGCCTAAAGAAAGAGGGTGTCAAAGGCTCGATTGAAATCGTCGACCTAAAAAACGGCAAACTCGTGGGAAGTATTGAGGTCGAAGGCCTGAATCCTGCAGGCCTCGTACTGGATCCGGCGTCGCCAAGAATGTTCGTGGTTATGGGTGACACAAGCCAAGTCGTGGTCATTGACCGCGAAAAGCGCGCGGTGATCGCCACGTGGTCTATCACCGGCGGTCCGGAGCCCCATGCCGTGGCGTTGGATGCAGCCCATCATCGCCTGTTTGTTGGCAGCCGGGTCAAACGTTCACACATTTATAAACCCGGGAAACTGGTGGTTATGGATTCGGACACCGGAAAAGTAATTAATGCGATCGATACCGAGGGGGGCGTGGACGAAGTCGAATTTGACGCGGCTAGCAAACGGATCTACTACACCGGAACAACTGGCTTCGTGGAAGTGTTCAAACAGATTGACGCGGACCATTACGACCGGCTGGGAAGAGTTGCGACCGGGCCGATTGCCAAAACAACGTTGCTGGTGCCGGAGCTGAAGCGGTTCTACGCCGCGATCCCGAAGCTCGTTATCCTCGTCCCGCCCATTCCCCAGTCCAAGGAAGCAACGATCGAAGACGCCAAGATATTGGTTTACGATGTTGTTCCGTAAACAATCCGCACAGCGCGAGAAAAACACTAGATCGGTGTCTGGCAGGGATGCGGAGTAGCAGCAGGCTTCCTACTGGAGCTTACCGAGTTTTCATGTCTGGCACAACGATCAATGCGCCTGCCGGCGTTCACGGCTCTGAGCGTCCATCGCATCTGGATTTGGCAGGAAAGAAACTGGTTCTTTTTGTGGCGTCGATGGCCTTCTTGCTCACCCCTCTGGTGCCATTTCCGGTTTTCTCACAGGTGGCCGCGGGAACCCTCTCAGGCACGGTTACGAGCGAATCCGGCTCTCCCATTCCGAATGCGCATCTTTCCATACGGAATACGGGGAATGGAAAGATCATTTTCACCAACGGGAAAGAAGACGGCTCCTACAGCGTGGCAAACCTGGTGCCAGAAAACTACGAGGTTACCGCCACTGCTGCGGGTTTCGCCGCGGCCCGCGTGTCCGTGACGATGCGAGCTGCCGCTGATCAGGTAGCTAACTTCGTGCTCCACCCGGGCAACGGGCAAGCGGCCTCGTCTACCGTCAGTGGCGTGGTCAATTCACAGAATGTACAGGAGTTGCCGCTAAACGGGCGCTCGGCTTCCGATTTGGCCGCCCTTGAGCCCGGCGTCGCGACGGCCCGCACGCAGTCTTCGGGACAGGGCAAATATGGATTCGGTACCGAAATGACGATCTCGGGAGGCCGGCCACGTCAAAACGACGCACGTCTTGACGGCATTAGCGTGAATGACTACGCCAACGGGTCGCCTGGAAGCGCGTTGGGAGTGAATCTTGGAGTTGATGCCGTGGAGCAGTTTACTGTTCTGACCAGCAACTATCCGGCGCAGGTGGGCCGATCTTCGGGCGGAGTGGTTGGTGCATCAACGCGAGGGGGCAGGAACAGTTTTCATGGGGATGTTTTCGAGTTTCTGCGAAATAGTGCGCTGGACGCACGGAATTTTTTCGATACTGCGAAGCCGCCCTTCCGCCGGAATCAATTTGGAGCATCCGCAGGTGGGCCCATCTGGAAAAACCGTTCATACATTTTCGGCGACTATGAAGGGCTACGGCAATCTCTGGGGGTGACGCAAGTGGACACGGTTCCCTCAGCAGCAGCTCGGGCCGGGAATTTGTCTAGCGGGTCAGTTGCGGTTGATCCAGGAGTGCTACGGTTTGTGAATGCGTTCTTTCCCCTCCCCAACGGGAGTCTTCTGGGATCGGGGGACACCGGTATCTATGCGTTTTCGGGACAGCAGGTCACACCCGAAAATTATTTCACGACGAGGATCGATCATAGATTCTCAGAAAGGGACGCACTCTCGGGAACTTACATGTTTGACGGCGGAACCGTCCGACAGCCCGACGAGCTGAATAACAAGCTGACAGGATACCATTCGCGGCGGCAGTTCTTCACTGTGAGCGAAGCACATACCTTCAATCCGCGGATTCTCAATTCTATTCGACTCGGGATCTATCGTGTCGTGGCAACGACGGGACTCACCTTCGCGGGCAGGAATCAGTCGGCAGGCGACTCGTCTTTCGGTACCGTCCCCGGACATAATGCCGCGGAAGTTACCGTGCCGGGTGTCACGGCCTTTACGGGCGGCTTGGGCTCGATTACGGAATTCCATTTCCATTGGACCTCGATTCAGGCTTATGACGACATTTCCTGGGTGAAGAGAAACCATGCGCTCATATTTGGCCTTGGGATCGAACGGATTCGAGACAATAAACTGGGAGTGTCGACGCCGGGAGGCCAATTCCTCTTCAATTCAATTTCCGATTTTCTGACGAACAAACCTTTCTCGCTAGCCGCGGCGATCCCAAGCGCCGTCAGCCCGCGAGGATTCCGGCAGACCATCGTGGGGGCCTACTTTCAGGATGATTGGCGATGGCGGCCAAACCTGACGATTAACCTGGGACTTCGTTATGAGTTGGCCACTGTGCTCACGGAAGTGCATGGCAGAGTGACGGTGCTACGGCACCTCACTGACGCGCTGCCCGTCTGTGGCGTGCTGGTCCTGGGGAAATGCTCCGGTGTTGGCCCTCTCTTGCTTTCGAACCCGACGCTTCGCAACTTTGAACCGCGCATAGGCTTTTCTTGGAACCCGATGCACGACGCCAAGACTACGGTGAGTGGAGGCTTTGGCATCTTCGACGTATTGCCGTTACCTTATTTGTTCCAAATGAACGAACTCTTTTCGGCGCCGTTTTTCGAATCCGCCAGCGCAAGAAACTTGCCTGCGGGGGCCTACCCGGTTGCCGCATACGCAGCGCTTACCGCATCGACGAACACACTTCGCCAGGCTTACTTCGAACCGAATCCTGCCCGGAACTACGTGATGCAATGGAATCTCACGATTCAGCGTGAACTTCACGCAGGCTTAAGCCTGCGGGTTGGGTATGTAGGCTCCCGCGCCGTCCACCAGCCCTTCCGCTCGGAAGATGCCGACATCGTGCTTCCCACTATGACTCCACAAGGCTATCTGTGGCCGTCGCCGGTGGGCAGCGGAACGCGTTTAAACCCGAATGCGGGCCGGATTACGGCCGGATTTTGGAGCGGCCGTTCGTACTACGACGCGCTGCAAATCCAGATCAAGAAGAAGATCGGCAACGCTTCTCAGTTGGCAGGTTCCTACACCTGGAGCAAAACCATCGACACGAGCTCGGGAAGTATGGTCGGGGATGAGTACACGAATTCAATCTCGAGTCCGCTATTCTTCAATCTCAAATTGAATCGGGGGCTTGCGGATTTCAATGTAAGCCATAATCTGAATGTGAATTACACCTGGGTGCTCAGTACGCCTAAGTTGAAATTGGGATTCGGCGTGTGGGCCTTGGGAGGATGGCAATTGGGCGGAGTATTTCAAGCTAGCACGGGCGTCCCCTTTACTCCGGGTTTTGCCGGTGATTCTCTGGGCGTTGGGAGTACGGAACCCAACATCGATGTGCCAAATGTGCTGACAGGTCCCGGCTGCGGTTCCTACGTCAACGCGGGCAATCCCAACCACTACGTTAAAACCCAGTGCTTCGGGGTGCCCAATCCGATTGCCCTCCGCGGCAATCTGGGCCGCAACACACTGACCGGCCCCGGACTGTTGAACTTTGACCTTTCTGTTGTCAAAAACAACTACGTTAAGAGGGTCTCGGATGCCTTTAATGTGCAGTTCCGTATGGAGTTTTTCAATGTGCTTAACCGCGCGAATTTTGCGCCGCCCCTTGACAACAGAAATATGTTCGACGCGAAGGGGGCTGTGATCGCCAACGCCGGGCTGATCACGTCCACGCAGACGCCGTCGAGGCAGATTCAGTTCGCGCTGAAGATCATCTGGTGAACTCGGCCGGAGTTAAGACGAGTTTGCGACTGCCCAACTCAGTGAACGACCAAGGTGTTGATTCGCTTGGGTACTTCTCCTACCGGAATCACAGCCACAATCTTCAAAGTTTTCGTGTCGACGGCGGACACCGAGCGCCCCCCGGAGTTCGAAATATAGACGTGCTTACTGTCTGGCGTGAAGGTGATCCATTCGGGGACAGAACCTGTGGGTGCGCCTCCCAGCGGATGAACGAGCGGCAGCGCGGTGTGCCCAACTAACTCCAGATCCGGCAGCGAGTATTCGAAAACGGCGTTCGCAAGCGTGCTGTTGACCCACAATGATTTACCATCCGGCGCAACGCCTATGCCATGAGCAGGAGTGTTCACACGCCCCTCGGCAATCCCGAATCCGCCCGGCTCATCCGGCAGCGCGATCCTGGCTACTTCGCTGCGCTTCGCAAAATCCACCACGGCAAACCCGTTGAAGTTGGAAAGCTGGACGAAAATTCGGCGTGTGGAGCCGTCAGGGTTCGCCTCGAAAGCCATGGGTCGCACGGGGCGATCGAAATTCAGTTTCCATGCGATTTGATCGGCCTGCAAATCAACCACTGTGGCCGACTTGCCTTCCAAGGAACCGCTCACTGCATACCTGCTGTCAGGCGTGACATAGACGTTATGGACGCTATCGACGTGAATGCTTTTGACTCGGTTCAGTGAAACTGTGTCGATCACATCGATCGCGCCCTGCGGCGTACGGATCCCTACGAGAACGCGGCGGCCATCTTTGGTGATGGCAATGTTATTCGGCCGACCGCTCAGAGGTACTGCCCGCAGAATTTCACCGCTCTTGCGATCCACGACGTCGAGCACGCTTTCTGATTCGTTGCTTACATAGACAAGGGCGCCATCGGGAGAAAAGGTGATTCCATGCGGCAGCTCAATGCCATGTATCACCTGCACAACTGTGTTGGCCTTGGGATCGATGACATCGACTGTATCTCCCGCGCTATTGGTGACGTAGATGAGTGCCACAGATTTGAGCGAAGAGTCTGGGGAAGCCTCTGTTCGTGGGCCCCGCACCCATTCGGCAATCGTCAGCCAGTCGGGATCATTCTGGGACTGAAACTGGTAACCGCCGGAATGGAACGGATCGCCACCCGCTTCGGGCGCAAGCGGATGGATCAGCAATCTGCTTGAACCAGGATCTCCGGGGACGACATGCTGGAGAACGTTTTGATAATTGCGTTGAGACTGCTCTTCGGCCCAATTTGCGGTGCCTGGCGCCAGCTTCTCGAGGTGAAAACTTCTGTTGTATTCGGAATGACATCCGTAGCAGCGGGCGTGCCCCGGCCGCGCTTTCAAAAAGATCGGCTCGATTTTCGCCTTGAAGACAGGAAAATCAAGAGCATTCGCTGATGGAGAAACCGGCTGCGTTGGCGATGTGCCAGAAGAAGAACGGCGAACCCAGGCAGCGAGCATTTGCCATTCCTGGTCGGCCTGGGACTTCCAGAATTTGCCGCCTGCGTGTGTCGAATCGCCACCAGCTTCTTGTGCCAGAGGGTGGAGCAGAAGGCGACTTCTTTGAGGCTCCCCGGGAACAACCAATTGTGAAGCGTATTCAAAATTTTGTCGCGATTGCTCTTCTGTCCAAGAGGAATCGCCCGGTAAGAAGGGTTGCAGGCGAAAGTGCGTGGTTAGCGTGGAATGACAGTCGTAGCAACGCACTCCTCCTTCACGCTTCTTAAGAAAAATCGGCTCGACGCGAGTACGGTACTCCTCATAGTCGAGAGAAGACTGCTTTTGCGCACCTGCCGCCAAATGTTCTGAATTCGATTGCAACTCTTGAACCGGTGTTCGACCTGCGAGCGAAGGAAATCGTGCCGGATACTTGACGCCGGCACGCAGCGCCGAGATGCCCAGGGCAGCGAATACAACCAAGCCAATAATTCTTCTAATTTGCGGTGTCACAGTCTTGATCCCGGAAAATGGGGGCGGCTAAGGCTCAGCGACCATAGACTAGCAATCGAAACGTCCCCGAAACAGGCGTTGGCTGCGGTTTGGGCTGCTCTGTAGTAGGTGCGGCAGCAGGAGCAAAATCCGCGGTGTCAAGGAAAAGTCGGTGTGTCTTGGGATCGAGCGCCATGTTGCGAGCCCCAAATTCAGTTTTGACGGTCTCGACTAGGCTGAATTTGTCAGGCGTGTCTTCATGGAAGATGTGCAAAGTGCCTTCGCGCGTGGCAGTGAAGAGCAATGCTGTTTCAGGCTCGTAAATGTTTGTGTCCACTCCATCACCGATGGGAAACGTTTGGAGAACCTTGCCGGTGTCAGCATCCATAATGGCAAGCACCTTGTTGCGCCCGCCGATGAAGAGGCGGCGATGTTGGACGTCCATTTCCATGGCGGTGGCTCCTCCGGACGGAGCAATGGGCCAGTGGGCCTTGACAGTATTCGTGCGGGAATCTAGGGCAACGACTTCGTCTTTATCCTCGATATTGTCGTAAATCATCCCCTGGCCATCAGCCACGGCGTACTCGGGTCGGCCGCCCATTGGAATTGTGGCTACAACGGTCTCCCTGGCCGGGTCAATCACGGTGGCGTCATTGCTTTTCCCGTTCATCGTGATGATGTGTTTGGAGGTTGGCTCGTAAAGGATGCAATCCGGATTGCCGCCTGTCTTGATGTGCCCCGTAACTTTCAAGGTCTTCACGTCGAAAACAACTGCCTCGTCCGCGCCACCGTCGCTGATGAATCCGCGGCCAAGATCTGGGACGAGGGCGATCCCATGAACTCTTTTCAAATCAGGAATGCTGCCGATGATCGCGCCGCTGTCAGCATCCACAACCTTCACTTCCGTGTTGTGCGAGATGTAGAGACGGCGCGTGGAAGCATCGAATGTGATGTAGTCCCAGTATTCCTTGCCGCCGGGCGCGGCGCCGAGTCCGTATTTCTTCAGTAAGTGGTAGCCGCCCTCCGGAGGATTCGCTAGGGCAAGACCCCCGAGCAGCAGGACGGCAGCGCACACTCCGAGGCGATGTAATTCAGAAAATTTCATGGGAAAACCTCCGCAGAAATCCTTGCTCGAACCATGAACCTAAGAGTGTGCGGACGGCAGCATTGTGCGAATTTCATCTGGTATGGCACTTGCAAGCCGCTCCCATTCCAAACTAAGCGCCGGTTCGGTTCAAGGTTGTATTTCGTAAATCTGCAACGCGAGTTTCGCATCCGCTTTGCCCTTGCCGGAGACGGCGATATACAGCCGGTTCAACTCTGGGACGAGGATAGAAGTCCTGGCGCGGAATCCTGTCGGAACGTCCGCGACATGAGTGTAATGATCAGCGTCGTTCTGCTCGAAGACCGCGGTTGTTTCGGTCCCGGTCACATAGATTCGCTTGCGGGGGATATCCATCCACATGTCGTCGTTTTGGGCTGCACATGGAAGCGTAGTGACGACCTTGCCGGTGTCGGTATCGAACACAAAAAATGTTGGCGGTTTTCGCGTGGCGATAAAAACTCGATGATTCGTTTCGTCGAAAGCCAGTGCATTGGCTGTTTGGGCGCTGGGTATGGGCCATCTGGAAGCAACTTTGCGCGCCTCGAGGTCCACCACGCCAACCTCATTTGTGCCGGTAAGATTGACGTACATTTTCTTGCCGGCTTTATCGACGGCCATCGCTTCGGAGTGACTCCCGGGAAGCATGATGTCGCCAATGTGCTTGAACGTCTTCGTGTCAATGATATTTAGGGCGTGAGTCTTAGCGCCAGGTTCATCACTGCCGCTTTCGACGTAATAGTATTGATTTACCGGGTTAAATACCGCGCCGTCCACACCGGAGGGAAGCTTGATGGTGCTGAGAATCTTATAGTTCTCCCCGCTCACCAATTCGACTCTGCCGAAATCGTCATCGCCGTCGGTGACGATCAGCTTGTTGGATTCGGGGAGAAAGAGTGCGGCGTGCGGCTGGCCGAATCCGGTGATACTGTGGACGTGCTTACCTTCGAGGTCGAAGACCTCCACGGTCTTGTGATCCTCGGCGGTGAGAAACAGCCGCTTGCCCTTCAGATCTAGGGCGAAATGGTCGAAGTCGCCAGAGAAGCCTGGCAAGGGAGTGGTGGCTACTAATTTCAGGGGCTGCTTTTCTTGCGCAGCAGCAACGGGCGCGAGTGCGAAAATGAGCGATAGGCACACTCCAAGCGGTTTCTTCATTCTGTCTCCTTTAGAGGCTGCCCTCAAACCCCTCATTTTGTGGAGCGCGGTTTCAACCGATGAAGGTCAAGACGGCGTTGAGAGCTGCTACGAACCAACGGCTAAAAGATGATCTTGACGGCGAATTGAATCTGCCTCTCCGGGATGGTTGTCCGGATCAACTTACCGGCCAACCCGCTTGGTGTTGCGTCTGAGAGGAAAATGTCGGTGTTCCCGTCACCGGGGCCCGGAGGGGCAAAGTTGGGATGATTCATGATATTAAACATCTCCACGCGGAACTGTACGTTGAAGTTCTCCGAGATTCTTTTGACGTGATTGTTCTTGAACACGGAGAAGTCCAGATTGGTTACGCCGGGGCCGATAATAGTGTTGCGGCCAGCATTGCCACGGAGGTTGAAACACTGCAGGTTAGTCAAATCTCCACCCTGACAATTATTTGCAGTAAAAAACGCCGCGGTGGGAGCGGTCGGGATGGCGAAGCATTCCGTCTTGATGTAATTCCTGGGGTTTCCGGGATTCGTGAGCGAGCTGCAGCCCGCGCCGCCGAGCCGGTTCGGATAAGCAAAATCGTCGTGGTTGAGTGTAATTGCAGGGTCGTCACCCGTTCCCCATGTTGGCGTAAACGGTACACCGTCGCTGACCGTGAAGATCAGGCCGAGTTCCCATCCATCAGCTGCCCATTTGGCCGGTCCGCTCCAGGATTTAGCAGAAGGAATTTCCCAGGTGCCATTCAGCACCAGAGCACGTGAAACGTTGAAATCGGAAAGACCGCGGGTCAGTTTCATATCGAACCAGTTCAAGCTGGAGATCGAATTTCCGAAGGCGTCGCCGGCTAGCGTCGCCGAACTGGTATCCATGCTCTTGCCCCAGGTGTAGGTGCCTTGCATCTGGAAGCCGTGGCTCATACGCTTGGCCAACTGCAATTCCAAGGCATTAAAATACGAGCGCCCTTGATAAAACATTCCTCGAATTGAGCTAAACGTTCCATTAACAGGAACGTCGTCGACCGGCCATAAATATCCTGCTGACGTCCTGATCGGGATAGCCATATTGGCATCGTCCACGCGGAACGGCTGGTGTACGCCTCGCGACCCCACGTAAGCAACCAGGGCTGCTAGGGAGGGCGTAAGCTGGTACTGCCAATTCAGGTTCCACTGCGTGACGTAGTTACGCTTGGGACTAGATTCGATGTACGTTGACCGCAATTTTGCGTTAGTCGGATCAAAAGCTGCTGCAGGCGCCTTAGGGAAGGGCGGCGACCCCGCTTTGGAAAACCGCAGCGACGCATATTGAAAAAAGGGAACTGCCTGAGTCTCCAGAAGAATGATCTGGTAAGGAAGCGGCAGGACGTCGAACAGGCCAATTCCTCCGCGGACAGCCATTTTTCCGCTGTGGAAGGGGTCCCACGCGAACCCGATGCGCGGCTCAAAGTTGTGAAGTGTTGGGTTTGACAGGAAAAGAGGGCCAGCACCAGAACATTTTCCCGGGACCACCACCCCACAGACAGGCAGCGCGTCGGAGAGGTTTCGAAGATTAACCATTTTTCCGCTTATTTCCGTCGGTATGGTCACCATCTCGTAACGCAGCCCCAAATTCACGGTCAGGTTACTCTTCCAGCGCCAATCGTCTTGCACATAGACTCCAAAAATGTTCTGGCGAAAATCACGCGGTGTAAGCGAGCTCGCGACTCCACCATTAAAACTGCTGGCATGACCGTTTGTAGCATCCGCGCTCAGAAAAGCCGGCAAGTCACGAAATGCCCAGATTCCATTCGGATCCGTTAGAGCTTTAACTTGTAGCAGCATGCGCTCGAACGTCCCGCCCAACTTGATGGAATGCGTGCCTTTGCTCCAAAAAGCGTCGTCGTATGCCTGAAACGAATTCCAGGTGTAGAAATAAGTTGGGAGGCCCCCCACGCCTCCCGACATGTCGGTAAGACCGCCGATTTTCAGGTAGGCCGCATTCCGGCCGGAAAAGGCGCCTATAGAGGGATCGCCTGCCGCGGGATTAATCGCTGTTATGCTGGCATTGTTGGCAACACTCTCGTGGTTGAAGCCAAACCGCGCGGCATTCACAAAGGTAGATGTAAAGCTGTGTGTCTCCTCGACCGCCACGATCTGTCTTGAGGACAAACTATTGAGCCCCACATTGTTGAATGCATCCGGAGAATTGTACGGGGTCTTGTCATACAGGTAAGTGCCAAAGATAGCATCCTTGTCGGAAAACTTATGATCGATGCGGGTGGTGACGAAGTTTTCGTTGACAACTTGCTGGCCATTGATTGTGACGTCACACGCGGCGGCACTAAGAGGACACAGCGCCGAAGTCGCCGGTACCGGATAAAGCGCTAGGTACTTTATTACGAATGGATCGGTTGCTTGGTTGCGCGAGCTGATCGATGGCACCGTAAGTAAGTTGGCAATCCCTTTTGACTGCCGGATGCCTTCGTAGTCTGCAAAAAAGAACGTGCGGTTCTTGATGATTGGCCCGCCAATCGCACCGCCAAACTGGTTGCGCTTGAAAGACGCTTTGCGAGCTGGGGGCGGATCTTCAAAGTAGTTCCGCGCGTCGAGTGTGCTGTTGCGGAGAAACTCGTATACGCTGCCGTGCGGACGGTTCGTACCAGAACGTGTAATGGCGTTGACCACCCCTCCAGAGGTTTTGCCGTACTCCGCCGAATAGTTGCTCGTAAGAACTGAGAATTCTTGAATAGCGTCCACGCCCAGGTTTCCTCCGAGGACGCTGCCGGGCGCTCCGTTGGCGTAATCGTTCAGGCTGATACCATCCAGCCGGTAATTGTTTTGCTGTGGACGTGCTCCGGAGATCGTCAACTGCTGGCCAAAGCCGCGATTGCCGCGATCCGCGCCGGTCGAGAAGCTTGGCTGGGTCTGAATGGTGCTGACACCAGGCTGGAGGGCTGCCAAGTCCGTCCAACTGCGACCATTGAGAGGCAGCTCACGGACGGTAGTCGCATTGACCGTGGCGCTAATTTCCGAACTGGCAGTTTGTATGGCCGGTGCTTCGGTGGAGACTTCTATCTTATGGGAGACTGTCCCGATGCGCAACGCGAGGTCAAAAACTTGCTGCGACCCCACACTGATCCTGATTCCCGACTTCGTCTCGGTGTCAAATCCCTTTGCGGAGATAGTGATCTGGTAGTCTCCGGGCAGCAAGTTTGCTGCTATGTAAAAGCCATCCGAGTTCGTCGTAACCGTCGTAGTAATTCCGGTCGCCACATTCCGGATCGAAACCTGTGCTTGCGGCACATATTTCTCCGAAGGGTCAGTGATAGTTCCGGAGAGCGTTCCTCCTGCAACCTGGCCGCGGGCCGGTGCTGAGAAAGAAATACCTATTATGAAAAGGACGGCTATCGTGCAGCAAAACAAATATCCCACATAACTTTTTCGAGAGGACACTAGATCACCTCCGCTATTGGGGTTGAGCCTAGTGCAGAGCCCCGGATGATGCCTTAACGCAAAATTAATTTCTGTTTAGGTGTGATTTCAAGAGCCGCTTCCTGTGGATGAGTGATGGGCAGTATTACGGTAAAGGTTGAACCGACTCCCACTGTACTCTCGCACTCAATGGTGCCGCCCTGGGCAATGGCGATGGCCTGCGCAATGGCCAGACCGAGCCCTCCGCTCTGGGCGTCACCGCTATTCAAAGGTGCGGCCCGGTAGAACCGGTCAAAGATAAACGGCAAGTGCTCCGGTGAGATCCCGACTCCTTGATCTTGAAAACGTGCTTGAATCGTCCCGTCTCGAACCGCCAAAGTCACGCGGATTCGCGTGCCGTCGGGGGAATACTTGATCGCATTGTCGAGAAAAATCAAAAACAGTTGGTGCAGGAAGGCCTCATCTCCAGTCCAGGCCACTTCCTCGTTCAAATCCCGTACGATCGACATATTCTTGGTGCGCGCGCGCGAGGCGGCTAGCGAGCAAGCTTCTTCGAGAACCTCGTTGATGTAAAGCGGTTCCCGGACCAAATGTAATTGGCCGGCGTCGGCCATCGAAAGAGTGAACAGACCTTCCACGATCCGCGTCAGTTTCTTGAACTCATCGTCGAATACGCAAAGAGTCTGGCGATATTCTTCCGTGCTTCGTGGTTTAGAGAGCAGCAGCTCTGTCTCGCCGTGAAGTACTGCGAGTGGAGTGCGCAACTCGTGCGAAGCGTCTGTCACAAATTGGCGTAACTGGAGAACGGCCGAATCAACGCTTTTCAATAGATGATTAAACGTTACCGCCAATCGCCCAAGCTCATCCTGAGGGGAAGCCACCGGCAGAGGTGTCCAAAACCCTTGTCGGTTTGTCACACGTTTTGCCATCAGAGCAGCATGTCTGGTCAGCTCCTTGATTGGCGCAAGGCTTCTTCCGACGTAAAGTGCTGATATTCCGGCGGTCAGCAGGAGGCTTAATGGAAAAAGAAGCAAGGCCACTCCTCCAAAGCTGTCGAGCACTCGGTTGGTCCCAAAGGTTGGGATGGCCACGGCAAAAATATGCGCCCGATTTCCTTGCTGAAAAGGAATGAGCGCCACGCGCACCGTTTCTCCATTGTTGAGGGAGGCTATCCCGAAAGACGGCTGCGAATCGGCCAGGTTCAGCCCATTTAGCTTCATCGGTGCATCGAGATTCTTGGACTGTTGGAGGACGCGGCCATTTTGGTCCAGGACCTCAAAGAACTCGCCCGGAAGGTCTAGCCGGTTTACGTCCTTCGCGTCGGGTTCGGAGACCATATCAGAAATGATGGGGCGTGCGGTCTCTAGCAGCTGACGATTGAGCTGCGTATGGACCGCATGGGCCAGCAGACCCCAAAACGCCAGATAGGACCCAGCTAGAAGTACTCCGACGACGGTGCAGAAAAGCAGCATCATCCGGAGACGGAGTGTTCCGACTTTCATGACCCCGGTGTCCCCAAGCGGTAGCCCACGCCGCGGATGGTATGGATCAGCTTCACGGAACGGTCTTGATCAATCTTGTGGCGAAGCCGATTGATGTACACCTCAACGAGATTAGTTTCGCTGTCAAAATGGCAATCCCAAACATGTTCTACGATCTCACTGCGGGTAATAAGCTCAGGTGCCCGAAGCAATAGCAGCTCGAGGAGGGCGAATTCCCTGGACGTGAGAGGGATCGTCTCTTTGTCCCGTGTAGCGCGGCGGCGATGACGGTCGAGTATTAAGTCTGCGTAACTGAGTCTTGCGTTGCTGCTGTGGAAGCCCCGCCGAACGAGTGCGCGCACACGCGCAAGGAGTTCGGCCAAAACGAAGGGTTTCGTCAGGTAGTCGTCGGCACCTGCATCCAATCCTTCGACCCGCTGCTCGACCAACCCTCGCGCCGTGAGCATCAGGACAGGCGCTTCTATTCCTTGCTGGCGCAACTCGCGGCAAACTTCGATTCCACTAAGGTCCGGCAAACGCACATCTAGAAGAATAGCGTCGTAAGGGACGTCGGCACCTAGTTCAAGTGCTTTCCGGCCCGTTTCCGCCACATCCACCGCGTACGTGTTTTCCCTTAGGGCGCGTGCGATAAAGCTGGCGACCTTCCGTTCGTCTTCGACTAAAAGGATTCGCATGGCCGCGCCCAATATTCTCTCATACATGAGGCGCGTGGTGGACCGCTTCAGCTCATCTCAGCGTCGAATCCGTGCCCGGTTCCGAACCACGCGCATTTTCACAAGACATCAAATACGAGCACCTCGGCGCTCGCCGTGCCGTGCTGCGGCACGGCGACAAAATAGCGCTTTAGCTCAGGCACTAGACGCGCTGTCCTTCCCATAGGTCCGGTGGGGACTGTTGCAACCGGTTTATAACTGTCGGGACCGGTCTGCTCATAGATATCTACAGCGCCGTCGCAGGCGGCATAGATACGCTTGCTGGCCGGGTCGTAGGTAATATCGTCAACGCCTTTGGTGATGGGAAATGAGATCACTTCCTTGCCCGTGTTGGTGTCCAGCACGGAGATCACGCTGCTGCGACAAGCGACAAACAAGCGATGGTTCGCTTCGTCGAGGGCCATGGCCACGTTGGGCTTGCATTTCGTTACTGGCCAGCTTGCCACGAGTTCGCGCTTCTCACGGTCCAGCACAGAAATCTCGTTCTTGGCTCTGTTGTTGACATACATTTTCGAACTGGACTTCTCAAGCGCCATGGCCTCGAGAGTTTCTCCGTCAATCTTTATGTCGGCTAGTTTCTTTCCCGCCGTCGTGTCAACGACGCTCAGCATTGAGTACGTCTGATGGACATCCCCGCCACCGTTGTCGATGTAGAGGTACTTAGTGACGGGATCGTATCCGATAGAATCCGCGTCCTCCAGAAGTTTCACGCTCGAGAGAAGGCTGTAGGTTTTTCCGTCGAAAATCTTCAAGTCTCCGGCATCACCGTCAGTCACATAAATGCGGTTTAGGTCTTCGCGATAAAGCACCGCGTGCGGCTTGCCGATTCCATCTATTTTGTGAACCAGTTTGCCTGTCTTCAAATCAAACACAACGACCGCATGGTAGCCTTCCGGAGTAGCAAAAAGCCGGCTACCTTTCAGATCAATGCCGAAGTGGTCGAAATTCCCTTTGACATCCGCAGCCAGCCTATAAGTCTGGACGAGTTTGATCGGCGGAGCGTGTTGACTATGGGCGTTGACTCCGAATACGGTGAACGCAGTCATGAGAACCAAGAATCTTTTCTTCATTTTTCCTCCACAAGAAGAATGCTGTTTCGCACAACTGATTCCCTAACTGCACCTTGATTTAGCATTGGCCTCGTCCATGCAGCGATCTACCTTGATCCCGGACGTCGCGGCTAGTCCTTACTGCCCACTGCCGTTCCCGGCTTCTTTACAACGCAGCTCGCCTCCTGCCGTCCAGCACGACAGAGGATAATTCATTCATCGCAGCGCGAACTTAAAACAAGATTAATTTCTATTTAACTGCCAGGCGATTGACGAAAGCGTGTCGCTGAAAACAGGCCTCTTAAATTGAATTCGACCATCGCAGTTTCGTTCGGCAGATGTAGCGGTCGTTGACTCGACGAGAACGGTGACGTAGCATCCGTCGAGTCGCGCGGCGATTTAATTCGTTGGAATTTGTTCTTCGTATCTCCTTTAGATTCTCCAGTTGACAGATGCGATCATCGTACGACATGAATTGAACTCTTCGCGTGGCAATGGATGCAGCCAAAAGTAGATCTGCAAATTGCCAGGGTGCAAAATGCGCAGGCGTGACTTTGGGATGGCTTCTCTAGGCGTGATTGCTTCAACCATGCTCGCAGATTCCACGGAAGGTGCGGAACGCATATCCAGGAGTGACTTTCCCCGGGCCCTTGGCCTCACGGATTACGTCGGCAAATTTGTCTTGCAAGCCAAGTACGAGGACATTCCAGGAGATGTCGTTGAACTGGGAAAAAAGTCGATCCTCGATGGTTTGGGATTGGCATTAGCGGGTTCCAAGGCGCAGACAGGGACTCTATGCCGTCAGTATCTGGAGAAGATCGGCGTCTGCGACGGAACATCTACCGTCATTGGATCAGCCCGGAAAACTTCTCCACGGTTCGCTGCCTTCGTGAACGGCGTGTCCATTCACGCGGATGATTTCGACGACACGCAGCTCGCCGTCGCCAAGGACCGTGTTTATGGCCTGCTCGTGCACCCAACTGTGGCTGTTCTTCCCGCTCTCCTCGCGCTCGCGGAGCGAGGTGGCGTTTCGGGCAAGCAATTGACACTGGCTTATCATTTGGGCGTCGAAGTGGAGTGCAAGATCGCGGAAGCAATCTCACCTCGCCATTATCAAGATGGATTCCATTCCACGGGAACCTGTGGACCATTTGGTTCCGCTACGGCATGCGCAAAGCTGCTTCGGTTTGAGCATTCGGAAATACTGAATACGTTCGGACTGGTCGCTAGTCAGTCAGGTGGACTTAGAGAAAACTTTGGCACTATGACCAAACCGTTTCAAGCCGGTCACGCTGCCGAAAGCGGCCTTGTGTCCGCGGAACTTGTTGCCTTGGGTTGGGACGCAGCCAGGCAAATTCTGGAAGCGGACCGGGGCTTCTTCCACGCCTTCGGAGGTTCCTACGATCCAGCGGCGATCATGGACCGTCTCGGGAGGCCTTGGACGTTCATTTCTCCGGGAATCTCACTGAAACCTTATCCATCAGGATCACTCACTCATCCCGCGATGACCGCGCTAGCGCGGATGATCGAGACCAACAATATTCAAGCCGCCCAAGTGGAAAAAATCGATGTCGGCGCCAATCACAATATGACCACGACTCTTCTGCACCATCAGCCGAAGACCGGACTGGAAGCAAAGTTCAGCATGGAATTCTGCATAGCGATTTTGCTCCTGGAGCACAAAGCGGGGTTGAGAGAATTCTCGGACAAAGTGGTTCAGCGGGCCGACGTTCAGGAGATGATCCGCCGGGTAAACTTTTATGTAGATCCGGAGGCCGAGAGCGCCGGTTACGACAAAATGACCTCCCTGCTGAAAATTCATTTGAAGAACGGAAGTTTTATCACCGGCCGGGCTGATTTCGGCAAGGGCAGCCCGGCGAACCCCATGACTTTTGAAGAAGCGGCAGCAAAATTCAGAGGATGTGCCGAGTACGCGGACTGGCCGAAGGTCAAGACAGATAGAATAGTCGCCTTTGTAAGGGCCTTGGATTCGGCGCCGGATGTAGGTGCGCTGTCGCCGTTGTTGTCGATGGAGAAAGAATAAAATTCGGCGTATATGATGAAAACTTTCAATATTGCAGTCATTGCCGGAGACGGCATTGGCAAGGAAGTGGTGCCCGAAGGCATCCGCGTGCTGGAAGCCGCCGGACAACGCTTTGGTTTTCGCTGGAACTGGCACACATTCGACTGGAGTTGTGAAACCTACATGGAGACCGGAAAGATGATGCCGGCAAATGGTCTCGAGCAACTCCGGCCTTTTGACGCCATCTTCCTTGGCGCTGTAGGACATCCCAGTGTGCCGGATCACGTTTCGCTCTGGGGCCTGTTGATTCCTATCCGCCGCGGATTCCGTCAATACGTAAATTTGCGCCCCGTGCGACTTTTTGAAGGGATTGAATCTCCGCTGAAGAACTGGAAACCCGGCCAGATTGATTTCTGCATCGTCCGTGAGAATAACGAGGGGGAATATTCAAACATTGGCGGGCGCCTCTATGAAGGAACTGAGGAAGAGATGGCTGTTCAGCAGACGGTTTTCACCCGACGGGGGGTGAACCGCGTGCTGCAATTCGCGTTCGAATTGGCTCGCAAGAGAAACAAGCATCTTACCTCCGCCACAAAATCAAACGGTATCATTCACACCATGCCCTTCTGGGATGAGTGCTTTCATGCAATGGCGGCTAAATTTCCGGAAATCCGCACTGACCAGTTTCACATCGATATCCTGACCGCACATTTTGTGCGGCACCCCGATTGGTTTGATGTTGTCGTGGGCTCCAATCTTTTCGGCGACATTCTCTCCGATTTGGGCCCCGCTGTCGTGGGGTCGATCGGCATCGCGCCGTCCGCGAATCTCAATCCCCCAAAAGAATTTCCATCCATGTTTGAGCCCGTTCATGGCTCGGCGCCTGACATCGCCGGAAAGGGAATCGCGAATCCGATCGGGCAGATTTGGTCCGGCGCGATGATGCTAAGACACCTGAGCGTTCCAGATGCCGCAAATGCCGTCGAAAGTGCGATCGCAGAAGTTCTGGCGCAATCGAAAGTGCGTACTCCGGACATTGGCGGTACCTCGACGACCAAGGATCTCGGGGCGGCTATCGCGCTCGAAGTGAGCAAGTAGCAGCAGTCACTTTGTCGGTGCTGTCGTCGTTTCCACAGCCCCTGGAGGTTTCAATCGAAAGGAAATCAACCGTGCTTCCTTGTCGCTGTTGTTCCGGAATACGGATGCCGCCTGGCCAATCGCAATCCATTTGAAATCGCCGGGATGCATCGGTTTAGCCGGGGCCGCTTCGCCGGCAGTCGCGACGAATGCATCGTCCAGCGACACGATCAATTCCGAACCGCCAATGTTGCCTAAGCTGACCTTCTGGTGGGGCAGCACACCAATAAGAGTCACCGTCGTTTGGTCGGTTTGATATTGGGGTTGTTCCGTGTGCGTCGAGCTCGGCGGTGATGCTTGTTCACTGGGACAGTTCAACCCCTGGGTGGCAATCACCTTAGCGCAGAGATTGCGCCCTCCTTGCTGACGGGAAAGAAGCTCCACGGTGACATTCCGGTAGATAGTGTCGCCCTCGATCGACGTAGAATGCACATAGCCGCTGGACTGAAGCCGCACTTGACCCTCGGAGAGTTTTTGTCGTGCGTCGGGCTTTCCGGGAGCCCGGACAAGGACTTCCGAATTGCTCATCATGATGCTAATCGCGTCAAATTCATGGCGGTGCAGCTGTACGGAATCGTGCGGTGCGACTTCGACTGCGTATAAGTTCACGTATTCGTTGTGCAGTGCAAGATGATGATGAGGCTCGGAAGCCAGCGGAATGACGGTGGGTATCTGCGCGAAGATCGCCAAGGGAAAACAGCACATGATGAGTAATGACTCCGTTTTCGCCTTCACGAAGTTTTTCCATAGAAAGAGTAAGTCTGCATTTTTCTCACCGCACGGTGTTTAGCGCCCTCCACTTTCTTCCCCCGCCAGTTTTCTTTGCAGCGTGACGCTGTCTAGCTCGTTTTCCCACCGGGCCACGACGAGGGTGGCAACCGCATTGCCGGTCATGTTGACCGCAGCACGGCACATGCTGAGGAAACGATCGATGCCGAGAATCAGCGCCATTCCCGCAACAGGTATGGTTGGGAGCACCATCATGGTGGCAACGAGCGCGATAAAGGCAGCTCCTTGCACACCGCTCGCACCTTTGGAGGTGAGCAGCGCGACGCCCAAGATCGTGAACTGCTGGGTCAGTGTTAGATGTGTGTGGGTTGCCTGAGCCACGAATAAGGCGGCAAGCGTCATGTACAGGCTTGTCCCGTCGGCATTGAAGGTATAACCCGTCGGTACAACCAGGCCAACGAGAGCTTTGGAGCAGCCGAGCCTTTCGAGCTTGGTCATGAGGGACGGCAACGCGGGTTCCGAGGAACTCGTGGCCAGAACGAGGAGAATTTCTTCCCGAAGAAACCAGAGGAAACGCAGGATTCCGAAGCCTGCTACACGGGCGATGCCCCCCAGGACGAGGATGATGAAGAGTATCGATGTAATGTAGAGCGTGGCCATCAGTTTGACGAGAGGACCCAAGGAAGCCAGACCGTACTTGCCGATGGTGAAGGCCATGGCGCCAAAAGCTCCGATGGGGGCAAAACGCATCAAGATGGCGACCACGCCGAAGACGACTCGGCTCAGGGCGTCCAAGAGCTCGAGGAGCGGTTTGCCGCGCGGGCCGGCCAGCGACAAAGCGAAGCCGAACAGAAGACTGACAAACAACACTTGCAAAATGTCTCCCCGTGTGAACGCATCTGCAACAGTGTTCGGAATGATGTGGACGAGAAACTCCGTAACACTTTGCGCTTTTGCCTGGCCGGCATACTCGGCGACGGCTTTGGGATCCAGCGTGGCCGGATCGACATGTAGACCGCTGCCGGGATGCACCACATTACCCACGACCAGTCCGATAAGCAGCGCGAGTGTGGAGACCGCTTCGAAATACAGCAGGGCCTTGCCGCCGACACGGCCGACTTTCTTCATGTCCTCCATACCGGCGATTCCGGTGACCAAGGTACAGAAGATAACCAAGGTGATGATCATGGTAATCAAACGGATAAAGACGTCGCCAAGCGGCTTCATGGCGATCGCTCTAGTGGGGCTGATATAGCCGAGGATAATGGCAATGGCGACGCCGACCAGCACTTGGAACGAGAGGCTCTTGTAAAAAGGCCCTTCGCGCGGAGGTGGAATTGTTTCAGGCGGTTTGGCGGCCGGGACCAGCATCGCTTGGGCCAGCTCCTTTAAGGCCCGGGCCGGAGTTCGCGGATATCGCGAGAGTCTCCAGGGCGAGCAATTTGCTGAGGAGCGCGTTTGTGAGATCGGGCGGAAGCGCCGCAAAGACCGTGGATATGCCGCGCAGCTTAATCAAGCAGTACCGCGTCATCATCTTGAGGTCTCAAATTTCGTGGACATTTTCCTCCGATTGGCGCGTTCCTATCCGCTTCTGCAAGAGCTTGGCTGCCGTCCATGACGAGCGGCGCAGCATCGAAAGGGCGAGAACTGAGGTTATGCTACGAGTAAGCTCGATACCTGAAATCAGTATTAATTTCTCTTAATCGCAATTGGTTTTCGCTTGGTGTTCGAGCTGAGATGGCCACCGCCATTCAGGTAATTCCTGTAGGACTCTTTACAGGATTCACCCGCTTCCACGGGATTGAAATCTCTCCTAACAATGCAGCGCATTCCGGGGCCTGTGTGCCAGTTAGCGGCAGGAAGACCCGGAAGAGGGTTTTGCCCCTTAGTTACGAACTTGCGGGGCGAAGGGTGTCTACACGCACGAAATCCGTTGGAATCAGGAAAGAGGCACGAAGTCTGCCGGAGAGAAGGCCCTCGAAGAAACTATCAGGAAGCTTCTTTGGGAGAATAGCTGCCTTGGAGGTCCGTCAATGAGAATCGTTCGGTCTGCAGGATGGGTTAGTTTGGTCAGTTTGCTTTGCGTCGCGGCGCTGGTGCTGTTGCTGCATGACGCGCCATCGGTTTCCGCGCAAACCGGTCCGCCTCCGAGCAGTTCGATCAGTAGCAGCTCCGGCCCGGTGTCGTGGGATTTCGGGCCGGTTGTCGCCGGCACCGTGACCAATGTCGGAATTCAGGACGTTTGCCCGCCCGGCATGTGCGACAATCGCGACTTGACGGTGGTGCTCCCTCTGCCGGCGGCTACCTTTTACCAGACAATGACAGCGAAGCTGACCATCACCTACACGTGGACGAGCACCGTGCCAACTGACCTGGACATTTTTGCCATCAGCCCCGGAGGAGCCGACCATGGACCGGGTTCCCCGGACGACACTTCAACTGGATCAGGAATAGAAGTCCTAACCATCACTGACCCGATTGATGGAGTCTGGCACGTCCGCTCGGTTGCCGCGTTGGCGCCACTGCCTGCTTCCGCTCACGCAGTGGCGACTCTAAGCACGGCTTCGAGACCCACGACGCCGCCCCCGCCGCCACCCGCCCCCGGAGCACCTACTTTCATCAACTATCCTGCTCCCGAAAACATCACGCCGGCACTGGGGTCCACAACCTCTGGGGTACATGGGGCCGGTGAGCCTTCTGTTGGCGTTAACTGGAATACCGGCAAGGCCTTCATCCAAGCGGGTAACCACACGCTAAGAGTGACCTTCAATGATACGGTCAAACCCGTCACCGCAACCTGGGAGGACCAGCGCTCGCCCTTCGCACGATTGAGCCTCGATCCCATCTTGTTCAGTGACGACAGCCATTTCGGGGGTCCCAACCGAACCTTCTCGTCGCAACTGAACGGAGTCACCAGCGAACTGTCCTACACTGATGATGACGGCAATACATGGCACCCGACGCAAGGCTCCGGCCAACCTGCCGGCGTAGACCATCAGACTGTAGGCGGCGGCCCTTATGCCTCACCAGCGCCTCTGGCTCGCACGTCGTATCCCCATGCCATCTATTACTGCTCACAAGACATCGCTACGGCTTTCTGCTCGCGGAGCGATGACGGTGGGCTCACGTTCGGGGCGGGAGTTCCCATCTACTTCTTTGCGACCGTAAACGGCGTCGAGCGTCCGATTGGTCCAGGCACTTGCGGTGGCCTGCACGGGCACGTTCGCGTCTCGCCCGACGGCACAGCCTACGTTCCCAACGAGAAGTGCATGGACGCGAACGGCGTCAGCAGGCCAGGCATGGCAGTCTCCATCGACAATGGTTTGCACTGGGTCGTGCGGACCGTGCCAGACGCCACGAGCATCAGCCCCGGAAGTGATCCGTCCCTTGCGCCGGGCAGCAACAACACGATTTACTTTGGTTACGTCAACGGGGATGGCCACGCGAAGATCGCTGTCTCTGCCGACCGCGGGCTGCATTGGTCTAAGTCCAAAGACACCGGTACGCCGTTCGGGATCCAGAATGCCGAGTTCGCCGAGGTTATCGCCGGAGACGACAATCGCGCGGCGTTTGCGTTCCTAGGCACGCCGACGACAGGCGACACCCAATCCGCCGACTTTCGCGGCATCTGGCATCTATATGTCGCTTTTACTTACGACGGTGGCAGGACCTGGACCACGGCCGACTCTACACCAGCCGACCCCGTGCAGCGCGGCTGCATTTGGAATTCGGGTGGCAGCAACCCTTGTCGAAACCTGCTCGACTTCAACGACATCACCGTGGACAAGGTTGGGCGCGTACTGGTGGGTTATGCAGATGGTTGCACGGGCACGTGCGTGAACGACCCTTCGCAGAACGCCTCCACAGGTCCGGCCACTGCGCAGGATGCCCTGGCGACCATCGCGCGGCAAGTGGGTGGCCGAGGACTGTTCGCCGCCTTAGACGGCACGCAGTTTGCGACCAGGAGCGGCGACAACGTAGGCGGCGGCCAACTTTGCTATGGTGACCCCGCGAGCGGTGTCAGCGGCGGCCAGAACTGCAATAGGCACGACGGGCATTAGAGGCATGGCGGTGCGACACGGCGCTCGAAGAGAGGAATCTGTTTCGGTAACTGGAAACCAAATGAGATACAGGTACGCAATCCGATTTGTGTTCTGCGGCGTGTGCTTGTGTGCGGCTATACCACCCTTCAGAGAAGCGCATGGCCGTTCGCCGCAGAAGCGAAATAGTGGCGAAGCCGCCACTTCTGTGAATGGCAAGAAGGAGGCGTGCACCCTTCTCACCGGCGCAGAAATAGAGGCGGTGCAGGGCGAGCCGGTCAGTGAAACAAAAACCAGCGTCCAGCCAAATGGCGAGATGCTGGTTACGGAATGCCTCTTCCTCACGGCCACGTCCACAAGGTCGGTTAGCCTAGCTTTGGCGGCTCCTTCCTCGGCCAAGCCCTCCGCCCTCACGCCCCGCAAATTCTGGCAAAAGCAGTTTCATGCACCGGAGATGGAGGAGAGTGAAATCCGTGCTGCGCGCACGAGAGGGCGGAAGTCCGGGCCAAAGGGTGAAGAGGAAGCGCGCAAACCGCGCCGGATGGAGGGGCTCGGTGAGGAAGCCTACTGGGTGGGAACACCGATCACGGGCGCGCTCTATGTCCTGCAGGCAGACAACTTTGTCCGCATCAGCGTCGGCGGTGTTCGCCTAGAATCGATGCGTATCGAGAAGTCGAAGGCCCTGGCGCGCGCCGTCGTGAAGCGCCTACATTCACACCCTTATCGTTCCCCTCCGGGCGAGTGAGCAAGGTATTCAAATGATTCGAGGTGGATAATTCCAGGCTCGTTAATTTGGCGAAGCTCTCTGTTCACGATCCACGGTCCGCGGAAGGAAAGCTGCCAACGCTGAGGTGAAAAGCTGGGCGCCCTCAGAATTCAGATGAAGTTCATCGCGTTGATAATACCTCGCTGAAAGAGCGGCAGGATCAATGGGAACCAATGTGTCGACTCGGGTCCTTTGTGCAGCAATCGTCATTTGATGGACGGCATCCTCAGAAGAAGGAGTCGGTGGAACGAGAATGATCAGCTTGACGCCGTGCGCCTCGCATAATTCGCGAAGACGCTCGAGCCGAGTGATGGCCATGGTTTGAAACTCCGCAGCCGGTGGCATGGGAGGTTGCCGCTTCAGCAACAAGAAGAGCTCTTTGCAGTGGGGAACTACGTGCCAAAGAATTTGCGATCGAATGACATTGCGCGTGTCCCAAAAGACGCTGGAGTGAGCGAGCAGCAGGTTAGTGGTGGCCGTGTGATCCATCTCCAGATCAGACGCCGCGCCAAGAGTGTCTCGCGCGTCAAAAAGCATCAATGGAGAATAGTCCTGGCGTACGCTGTTCGCAAGAAAGCTGTTTACTCCGACGCCGACGACCACGACCTGTGGCTTTGCACCTTCACGGAACAGACGCTGCAATCCGTAGAGCCAGTCATAATAGCCAGTGGCTTCCAGGAAAATGGGATAGATGCGCATCTGGCCGGAGGTTAGCTTTTGTAAGCGTTCAACCTCGACTCCGTCCAAGAGCAGGGAATTGCCAACCATAAGCACTGATATTGGCTCGCCGGGCTTCGCAGGGCGCACCCTGACGGCGTCGGCATATTGGCGAGAAACCCGCGCGAAAGTTTCGGAATGATGCTTCAGCAAACGAACGCTGGCAATTTCGATGGCCGCAATAAGAAGGACACAAATTCCGGCAAGAACCTTCGCGTAGAAAAGGGGCGCGGGCTTAGAATTGGAAATAGACGAACGCATTGAGATTGCTCCCTGAAAAAAATGCGAGTATGAGAAGTGCGGCAGCCGCCAGGGCCGTTCGAACGGCATAAGACGAGGCAGCCAATGGATATTCGTGATTGCTGGCTTCCAGCAGAAGGTCTGTAAGGAACAAAGGTAGAGAGAATAGGCAAAGCATAAGGAATGCCGCTGCATACTCAGTCCGCCAGGCGAAACGGGACAATCCTGCCAGTAGTTGCACAGCTGAAGTGAGTGAGGTTGCCCGGAAGAACGCAAGGCTGAGGCAAAGAACATGGAAGGTCAGAATTCTCTGAGCCCAGAGGGAGTAAAACCCAGTGGGGCGACTGGGGAGAGTAATGCCTTCCGACTTCGCCCTGGCCGGGAAAAAGTAACGCTCGACGGCCAACACGACACCATGGATGGCGCCAAAGATGACGAAAGTCCAATTTGCGCCATGCCAAAGGCCTGCCAAGACCATGGTAATGAAGAGATTTCTGGAGGTTTTCCACTGGCCCTTAGCGCTTCCACCTAGTGGAATGTATAAATAATCGCGAAGCCAGGTGCTCAGGCTTATATGCCAGCGGCGCCAGAAATCCTGAAGACGATTGGCGAGGAAGGGCTGGCGGAAATTGACCATAAAATGGAATCCCAGCAGTTGAGCGCTGCCGCGAGCGATATCGCTGTACCCGCTGAAGTCTCCATAAACCTGCCAGGTAAACGCATATGTTCCAAGCAGCACAAGCCAGAAATTGGAAGGGCCGAACTGACCGCCAAAGACGGCATTCGCCAGAACGGCACAATTATCCGCAACCACGCATTTCCGGATGAGGCCCGAGAAAATCAGCATCAAACCATGGAAAAATCTATCCCCGTCGAGAGTGCGCTCCTTCTGGACCTGCGGAAGCAGATGCTCTGGCCTTTGTATTGGACCGGCAATCAGGTGAGGGAACAAGCTGATAAAGAGACCGTACTCGAAAAATGACTTGGAAGCCTCGATCCTCCCCTTATAGACGTCCGCGATATAAGCGACTTCCTGAAATGTGTAGAACGAAATGCCCGGAGGCAGGATGATGCGAATCAAAGGCAACGGAATGTTGTGAACTCCAAGTTTGTCGAGGGTGCCCACGAAGGACGCCGCGAAGAAGTCAAAGTATTTGAAAATTCCCAGGATCACAAAATTCAGGACAAGCGAGAAGACGAACCACTTCCTCCGGTCGGGATCCGAGCGGCTGGGAGCAATCTTCTGGGCGATCAGAAAATCCACAGTGGTGCTACCAATCATGAGGGCCAGGAAACGCCAATCCCACCATCCGTAGAAAAAATAGCTGGCGAGTAGGAGAAAAATATTTTTGGCACGGTGATCGAGACGCCAGTACAGCAGCACGACCGGTATGAGGAACAAGAAATAAGCAGGGGAGTCAAAGAGCATGGCGTCGAGTCAGATTGTTATTCCCGTGTTTCTATAGTGGGCTGCAAGGTGATTAAGGATATTCAGACGCAGGTGGATGGAACAAGCCGTAGAATCAAGCAATTGGAGTCAGTGAAACACCCGAATCCAGGACAAATAAGCAGCCGCGAGTGAATGTGCAACTCCTCAGAAACGACGAACTACGCTTCCTTTTGCTCTCTCGGGAATAGTCCGCTGCTGTATTTAAGGTTAAGACCGGATTGTGAGGGGGTTCTGCATCGGTTACGGTTTCGCACGGACCAAGTTCTCCCAAGTCAGCGAATCTCGTTTGAGCTGACAGATGCATTTCATGGGAGATTGGCCTCTGCCAAATAAGGATCCTGAGAAATTGGGACTCCAATGGCGGTAGCTTCTCAGGGGGAGTCGGCATGGGCATCCGGACTCAACAGTGGCCTTGGTTCGCAATCCTGGCCAGAACCAGCAGAGAAAAGACAGCCAGCTTGCTGCTGGAAAACGCTGGTTACGAGTGCTATGTGCCCATCGTCAAATACAAGCGGCAGTGGTCCGATCGGATCAGGAAAGTCGAAGTGCCGTTGTTCCCCGGATATTTCTTTTGCCGTATGAACCCCCATAATCGCTTGCCGGTGCTGATGACCCCGGGAGTCATACAAATCGTGGGGGTAGGCAAAACACCGATTCCCGTCGAGGAAGAGGAGATCGCTGCCATTCAGCGAGTGGGACAGAGCGGTCTTGAGACGATGCCTTGGCCGTACGTTGAAGTCGGTCACGTGGCCCGGATTGAAGAGGGCCCCCTTCGCGGCTTGACTGGAATCGTTGTCAAGATCAAGTCCGGAATGAAGCTGGTTCTGTCCGTTAGCTTGCTGCAGCGCTCAGTGGCGGTGGAAATTGAACGCCGGTGGATTAGCAACACGCACGTGGGGCTTGTGCCCTCCCTACTCGGCAAGGTGGCAGAAGCAGACTGATCAAGGTAGAAGGAGTGTTCGGCCCCAGCTAGGAGGTCACCATGATTCGGAAACAATTAGGACGTCTCGGTCTTATTCTTTTTCTTACCACATTGGAAGGAGCTGCCTTGCAGGCGCAAGACACCATCGCGCCGGCTCCAGCTCCGTCACGGCAAGTCGTTCGCGAGAACGGGGATGGAGCTGGAGATCGCGAGCAAACTCCAGTGCTCCAGCACCGCAATCGGCGCTATCAATTGCATTCCGCCGATGTACTGGAACTCAATTTTCCATTCACGCCGGAATTCAATCAGTCGGTAACTGTGCAGCCCGATGGGTACATCAGCCTGCGAGGTCTGGATAGCATACGGGTCGAGGGGCAGACGTTGCCGGAGGTGACTAATTCCCTGCGAACTGTATACGCGAAGATTCTTCACGACCCGGTCATTAACGTTGAGCTGAAGGACTTTGAGAAGCCCTACTACATTGTGGGCGGTGAAGTGGGTCATCCCGGAAAATTCGACCTGCGGGGAGAGACCACGACGACGCAAGCAGTTGCCATCGCCGGGGGGTTGCGTGAATCTGCCAAGCATTCACAGGTAGTGCTTTTCCACCGAGTGCAGGACGGTTGGATCCAAGTTAAGAAGCTGAACATGAAGAAAATGCTGAAGGACGGGAAGCTCGACGAGGATGCCTATCTGCAGCCCGGTGATTTTCTCTACGTCCCCAAAAACGCGATGTCCAAAATCGCCAGATTTATCCCTACTTCGTCAGTCGGTCTCTATGCAAATCCGGGCGTTCTCTAGTTGTTATTGGCGAGAGCGAGGTCAACTCCATGTTTGAAGAAGAGCTAAATACTCACGTCGGCGAAGCTAAACAGACTTTCACGATGCGCGATTACCTGGCGGTCGGTTTTCGACAGCGCCGGCTAATCACGAATACCTTCCTGGGAGTCTTCTCGATCGCCATCGTCATCGCGTTTCTATTACCAAAGAAGTACGAAGCCCAGATGAAGATCCTGGTCAGACACGAGCGTCCCGAGTCGGTGGTGTCGCCGGAGCGCGAAGCACCCGTACAGTGGCGTATGGAAGTAACGGAGGAAGAACTACAATCGGAAGCAGAATTGATCCGGTCCCGAGATTTGCTAGGAAAAGTGGTTGTTGCCTGTGATCTTCAGAGTCTTGGCGGCAGCTCTTTCTGGAGCAAGAATGGGGAGGGTGACGAGCAGAAAATTGCCCGCGCCGTCGTAACGCTGGAGAAGGATTTGACGGTCCAACCCATTAAGCTAACGAATCTCATGAGTGTCTCTTACAAGGCAAAGGACCCGCAGATGGCGGCCAAGGTGCTGAACTCCCTGGCCGGTCTGTATCTGGAAAAACACCTGGCCATGCACCGCGCCCCAGGGCAATTTGAATTCTTCCATCAGCAAGCCGAGGAATATCGCAAGGCCCTGGCGAACGCGGAGGAAAAATTGACCAGTTTCAGCCGGGACCAGGGAGTGGTCAATCCAGCGCTCGAAAAGGAAATGAACGTACGCAAGCTCGCCGAGTTCGAAGCCGAGACCAAGGGCGCGCGCGCGACCATAGCGGAGAACCGGATGCGCATTGCTACGCTCGAGGGGCAATTGGCGACGCTCCCTAAACGCCAGACCACCCAGGTGCGCACGTCAGACAATCCACAGCTCATGCAGACTATGAAGTCCAGGCTGCTGGAATTGGAATTGAGGCGCACCGAGCTCCTGGCAAAATTTGAGCCGACCTACCGGCCGGTTCAGGAGGTCCAAGAACAGATTGCCCAGACGCGCTCGGCCATTGAGGCGGCAGAGAAGGCTCCATTGCGGGATGAAACGACGGATCGCGATCCCACATATGAAGCATTGCGCTCCGAGCTTGCCAAAGCCAAGACCGAACTCGCAGCCATTCAGGCCCGAGCCGTCGCGACCTCCTCGCTCATTCGTACCTACCGGGTGGAGAGCCAGCAGTTGGACCGCAAGGAACTTCTGCACCAGGACATGCTCCGCGCGGCCAAGTCCGATGAGGAAAATTACATGCTGTACCTCCGCAAAGCGGAAGAAGCGCGGATTTCAGACGCTCTTGACCGCCAACGCTTTTCCAACGTAGTGGTTGCGGAACCTGCCACGGTACCGTTTACTTCCCAGGGGCGATGGTTGCTGGTGGTAGCTCTTGGGGCGATCTTCGCGACCCTGCTAAGCGTAATCTTGGCCTTTGTCGTCGATCGCTGGGATCCCTCGTTTCGGACCCCTGAAGAGGTCGAATCCTTCCTGGGGAGCCCGGTGGTTGCGGCGTTCCCAAAGAATGGCGATTAGAAACCATGTTTCTCGATTTCTACAAGCTGCGTGAGCAACCGTTCGGAGTAACACCGGACCCGCGCTACCTTTACTTCAGCCCCGGGCATAGGGAGGCGCTTGCTTCCCTGTTTTACGGAATTGAGACGGGGCGCGGTTTTCTCTCTCTTGTCGCAGAGCCGGGAATGGGCAAGACCACGCTCCTGTTCCAGCTCCTGCAGCGGTGGAAAGGCTATGTCCACAGCGCATTCCTGTTTCAGACGCAGTGCGATTCCCGTGAACTCATCCGCTACCTGCTAGATGACCTGGGACTGAAGAGCGATGGCGAAGACATTGTACGGATGCATTCGGACCTGAATGAATTCCTATATCGCGAGACGAAAGCAGGGAGGCGCGTCGTAGTCTTCATCGACGAAGCGCAAAATCTGTCGGACACGGTGCTGGAGACGGTACGGTTGCTTTCGGATTTCGAAGCGCCAGACAAGAAACTACTGCAGATCGTTCTGGCGGGACAGCCGGAACTAGCACTGCGGTTGTCGCGTCCGGGGCTGGCGCAACTCCGCCAGCGCATCGCTATCCAGGCGCGATTGGATGCCCTGTCTGCCGGTGAGGTCGTTCGCTACGTCCATCACCGTCTGCGGGTCGCAGGGTATGAAGGCTCCGAATTGTTCACGCCAGGAGCTATGGAGTTGATCGCGGAACGGAGCCGAGGGATACCGCGGCTCATCAACAACCTTTGCTTCAACGCATTGTCGCTGGGCTGTGCCGCGCAGCAGAGACAAATTGAAGCCGCGGTTGTGAAGGAAGCCGCGGGGGATCTGTCGATGGACTCTCATGTTCCAAAACTGCCGGTCCCCCAACAGGACGCATCGCAGTCTGTGACACGTGATCTTCGGGCGTCGCTGGGGTCTATTTCCTCACGGATGCGGAACAAGTTCCTAGGACGCCACGTCGTTCATACGGTCCTTCTTTTCCTTGCCCTTGGCGGTTTGGGTATCTACCTGGGTGCGCGGACACGGTCGGCAACCGTTCCACCCTCTGCTGTCCACGATCTGAATTCTGCAAGTTCTGCTGCGTCTCCGAGTGCCGAGCCTTCGTCTGAACGTCGCGCCACGGGCTCTTCCGACGGCCTGCCATCCCACGTAATACCGCAAACGGGAGCCGCGAGTTCGCTTAAATCTTTTAAGTATGTGATTCAACCAAACGATACACTGCGTGATCTTTGCGTGTCGATGCTGGGGCGATATGACAGCATCGTCTTATCTGAAATCCGACTGCTCAATCCGGATTTGAAAGACCCCGACCATCTTGATGCCGGGCACGAGATTCGTCTTCCGATGTCGATTACAGAGTAAGGGAAGGGCCGTTTACGAAGGACAGATGTTGAAATTGGAGGGTGGCGCAACGGGGCACTCATGAGCAAAAACTTCGAACTTCTCCAGCAACTAGGTAACGAAGAGGAATTGTTCCAAACGGCTGCACAACCGGGCGATACTGTTGCGGGTGTGAGTGCCGAACCAAGTCCTGAGCTGGACAAAGAGACTCTCGAGAGAATCTTGCAGAAGGCCTCTTTGCCGGACGTTTTCCAAATCACGAGTGAGCCGGAGCGCCAAACTCTTACCGTGCGTTCTGAACTCAGCCCCGATCTGAATATGGAGAATGCATCGGGCAATCTGCAAAGCAAGACTTTGGCGGATGCATTCCGAACCTCGAAAAATCTGGCTAGTCCAATCGGTCCCGTTGCTCCCCGTCCGACTGGTGAATTGAGGGAAAATGCGGAGAATCAGGCCACGCAAGGCGTCGCAAATGGCGTTTCTCTACCAAAGACGTTTCATGCCGACAGGAAGCCGAAGGCGACCCCTGGCACAGTAAGTCAGAGACCACTTCCTGATGCGAAAAAGAAGATTCAGCAGAGGGTCTCCCAAAAGCTCTCTTTGTCATTCTCTTGGCTGGATTCCATTAGGAAGGGAGCGAAGGAATGGGGATCAAGAGAGCTGGCGCGAAACGGTCATAACGGCCCCGATCTTGAGGCCATCAGTCGAGGGGAAGAAATCAAGTTGGTACAGCGTGTTTTTCCCGGAATAGATGAGGGCTCGCCTCGTACCGTGCTTTTTGCCAGATTGGACGGAGAAGCCGGATGCGCCCCGACTTGCGCGCGCGTTGCGGAAATACTGGCGGCTCGTGCGGAAGGGCCCGTCTGTGTTGTTGACGCAAATTTCCGCGCACCCTCGTTGCACGAATACTTTGGCGTAGAAAATGTGAATGGACTTGCCGAGGCCACGGTTGAATCCGGCCCGATACAGAATTTTGCGCAACAAATCCCGGAGCCAGATCTGTGGCTGATGCCGAGCGGAAAGGCGGCCGCCCAGTTGCGCTTCCCCACGATGGCAGACGGCCTGCGGGTGAGAATGGAGGAACTGCGCAAGACCTTCAGGTATGTCGTCGTCCATTCGGGCCCTCTTCGACTGGAAACCAGCGCGATGCTGCTCAGCCGCTGGACCGACGGCGTGGTGCTCGTAGTGGAAGCCAATTCCACGCGGAGGGACACGGCGCGGCGCGTAAAAGAGATTCTTGCTGCTGCCAACGTCAGCGTGCTCGGAGTGGTCCTGAACAACCGCACGTTCCCAATCCCCGATGCGATCTATCACAGGTTATAGGAACCAAGGACAACGCTCATAACGGAAAGACGCCGCCGCTTCCTCCATGCCATTCGAAGTTTTGATACGTGCGCTCTCTCAAGACCAAATTATCCTCACGCGGAATCACCAAAGAGATTAAGAGCTCCTGCCCAATCGTGCTGTTGCCCTTAAATTCGAAAGGACAAGGTTAACCAATATGGCTGGACAACAAACTTGGCAGTGGCCGAGTCGGATAGCACTAGTAGGCGAGCGTACAGAAAACAATCTGTATTTTGCCGCCAAGCGGTGTATCGATGCGATTCTGGCGGGCCTCATTCTGATTCTTCTCCTTCCGCTGCTTTTACTCATCGCCTTTTTGATCAAGCTGGACTCGCCAGGCCCCGTCTTCTTTAGTCAGGAACGAGTGGGAGCGAAACGTCAGTGGCTGGGAAGACAGGCGATCTGGATTATTCGGAATTTTACGATGTACAAGTTCCGTTCCATGGTCCAGAACGCTGATTCTTCGGTGCACGAAGCGTACATCCGAGATTTCGTGGAAGGCCGCGTCGTCCCAACGTCGGAGAGCGGCGGGAAATTCAAACTCACCAACGATGCCCGGGTAACCCGGATCGGCCGGCTTCTCCGCAAATTCAGCTTGGACGAGCTGCCCCAACTTTTCAACGTCTTGAAAGGGGATATGAGCCTCGTCGGGCCCCGTCCCGTCCCTCCCTACGAAGTCGCGTGTTATGGGGATGGCGACCACAAGCGACTGGCGGCGCTGCCTGGAATCACCGGCTTCTGGCAAGTGAAGGGGCGGTGTCAGGTTTCTTTTGAGGAAATGATCCGCATGGACCTGGAATATATTCGCAACGCGTCGCTTTTGTTCGACCTCAAAATCCTTTTTCTTACTGTTCCAGCAGTCCTATCCAGGAGAGGTGCTGAATGAACACCACGATCCTTGCACTCGGAGCGAAGGAAAATCCGCCAAGCGCGAAACCTGTGGGAATCGCGGTCGTAGGATGCGGCTATTGGGGAATGAACTACGTCCGAATCTTCAACGAGCTCGTGGACGCACGAGTGGTCGCTGTCTGCGACCAGAGTGCAGACCGACTGAAAGAGGTTTCGCGGCGGTTTCCGGGAGCCTACCTGACCACTGACGTCGGAGACGCCGCATCGCAGCCTGGCGTGGACGCCGTCGTAGTCTGCACCGAAGCGACGACGCACTTCAATGTAACGAGCCGCCTGTTGCTGGCCGGCAAACACGTCCTCGTGGAAAAGCCGCTGACCACGATCGCAGCCGACTCCGAGAAGCTGATTGAACTAGCGGAGTCCAATTCGGCGATCCTGATGGTCGGTCATACGTTTCTTTTCAATGCCGGCGTCATGAAGGTCAAAGAGTACATGCAGAAAGGCGATGGCCGGGTCTATTACCTCTACGCGCGCAGAACAAATCTCGGCCCTATCCGCCGCGACGTGAATGCCCTTTGGGACCTCGCCCCGCACGACATCGCTATCTTCAATTATCTCCTCGACAGCACACCTCAGTGGGTCAGTGCGGTGGGTGGTAAGGTTCTGCGGAACTGCCGCGACGACGTTGGCTTCATTTCACTGGGCTACCCCGATAACATTCTCGCTCATGTCCACGTTAGCTGGGCCGATCCCGACAAAGCGCGGGAAGTGGTTGTCGTCAAGAGTGACAAAAGGATCGTGTTCAATGACCTGAACGGCGTTGAACAGGTGCGAGTGTTTGAGAAAGGTGTAAGTACTGTCGAACAAGAGCCTTTGAACTACGGCGAATTTCGGTTCGAGATCCGCGATGGGGACATCATCAGCCCCCGCATCGAACCGGTCGAACCTCTGAAGCATCAGTGCCGGCACTTCCTGGAATGCGTGCGAACGGGGAAGCGGCCGGCCAGCAGCGGTATCGAAGGCCGGGATGTTGTACGCGTGCTTGAAGCAGTAAATCGTTCCATCGAATTAAAAGGACTCCAAGTGGAGGTAGAAGGCAAAGGTGATTATGTCCACACAAATGGTGATGCAAACAAAGCAACCGCAAGTGCCGTTCGTTGATCTTGCGGCTCAATACCCTACAATCGCGCCGGAAATTACTGAAGCCGTCGCCAAGGTAATACAGAGCACGGATTTCATCCTTGGGCGCGAGGTAGGTCTGTTCGAGGAAGAATTCGCGGCCTATTGCGAAGCCAAGTACGCTGTCGGCGTGGATTCGGGCACCTCGGCGCTGGAGCTGGCGCTGCGCGCCTATGAAATCGGGCCTGGCGACGAAGTCATCACGGCGGCCAACACTTTTATCGCCTCCGCGCTGGCAATTTCTCATGCCGGAGCGAAGCCCGTTCTGGTGGACGTGGATCCATTCACCTATACCATCGATGTCGCCGGGATTGCCAAGGCCATCACTCCTCGCACAAAGGGCATACTCCCGGTGCACCTCTATGGCCACCCTGCCCACATGGATCCTATCCGCCAACTCGCAGAAAAACATGGGCTGGTCGTCATCGAAGATGCATGCCAGGCCCATGGTGCCCGTTATAAAGGAAAACGCGCAGGTTCGTTGGGACACGCCGCGGCCTTTAGTTTTTATCCCGGCAAGAACCTGGGGGGGTTCGGCGATGGCGGCATAGTCGTCACCAATGACCGCGAGATCGCAAATCGCCTGGAAATGTTACGCAATTATGGCCAGAAAGAAAAATACCACCACCAATTCCGCGGGTACAATCGCCGGCTCGACACTCTCCAGGCGGCCATTCTGCGAGTTAAATTGAAGTATCTCGATAAGTGGAACGCCGCCCGCCGCTGGAATGCCAAGCTCTATCAGGAGTCCCTGCAGGGAGCGGGACTTGTAACGCCGGCTGAGGCAGCCGGGGCGGAATCAGTCTGGCATCTCTATGTGATTCGCACTGAAAATCGCGACGTGCTCCGAGAGAGCCTGGCCAACCGGGGCATCAGTGCGGGGATTCATTATCCGATTCCGATTCATCTGCAGCCAGCATACAAGGATCTGGGGCACAAGCGAGGAGACTTCCCCATCACCGAAGCGCAGGCACAGCGGATTCTGTCGCTGCCAATGTATGCGGAGCTGACGCCTGAAGCAATCAAGCATGTCGCTCAAAGCATTGTGACCGTCCTGTCCCCAATCCAGAAGAGTGAAGGGGCGTCCGAGCAGCTTGCCAGCTACGCTTCCCCTTCCCCATGAGTCCAAGGGGAATTCCACTGGCGGCTGGAAGCCATCCGCGGGCGAAAGCGGGAGGCGCGGCTGTGTCGCAGTCCGTGGCCTGCCCGCCCCGTAGCCACTCGCGCCTCCGCACGTTGAGCGCAGATTCACTCGTGGTTGCCGTTCTCAGCCCGTTCCTCGCGTTGACGTCTGACTATGTGCCGAGGATTCTTCTGGCGGTCGTCATTCTCGACATCCCCTTTCAATTTGGCACGCACCTTTTCTACCGGGAGGACGCTGCGGCACTCGGCGCTCTGGGGGGATTGAGCATCTCAGCCACGACCATAGCCCTAGCCGGGTTGTATGCATCGTGGTTTATGCGCTCTCAAGCCAACAGAAACTCTGAAGCGCGTCCCTCGCTTCACATGAACCTGGCACTGCTGTTGTATCTCGCAATTACGGCTGTTTCCATGGCTGTCGCTCAGGATGTCAGCCTGTCGCTCTTCGAGGTGTTCCTTCTTCTTGAAGCGTGCCTGGTTTATTTCTACGTGGCCAACAATGTCCGAACGCGGCAAGACGTCTTGTTTGTTGTCTCCCTGCTCCTGATGGCATGCCTTCTGGAAAGCCTGGTCATGATTGTCCTCAGATTTACGGGCATGCCTTCAACCATCGGGGGCGCCCCAACCCACATTCACATCGATACCGATCCGAGAGGGGGCATGCGAATAGGCGGCACAGTAGGCTCATCCAATTTTGCGGCAGCCTACCTCAGCATCTCGCTGGCACTCGCGGCCAGCATGCTATTTACAAATCTTGGGCGCGCCCGTAAGTGGTTGGCAACATTGGTTCTTGCGCTGGGAGGGGTGGCCCTGATTTTTACATTTTCGCGCGGCGGCTGGATGGCCCTGGCGCTGTCTGTCACCTTGATCTGCTTAGTCGGCTGGCGCCGGCGCGGATTCTCTTTGAAAACTCCGATCGCCCTTCTCTTGATATTGGGGATGCTGTATTTGCCGTTCCAAAGCGTTATATCGGCCCGGCTGTTCGGGGATGACAACGGGTCAGCGCAGTCCCGCGTTCCTCTGATGAAACTCGCCTTCCGAATCATCGAAGACAACCCGGTGCTCGGAGTGGGTGCTAATAATTTCACAGTAGTTATGGATCGCTACTTGACGCCCGACTTCCGCCACAGCTTCCTCTTTGCCGTTCATAACAAATATTTGCTGGTCCTGTCCGAGACGGGGATCGCCGGGCTGTTAGCCTTTCTTGCATTCTTGCTGGATGCATTCCGCAAGGGGTGGCAATGCTGGACGCGCCAGGATGCCGTCCTTTCGCCAATTGCACTTGGCTTAGCTGCTGGCATAGCTGGTCATTTGGTGCATATGAACGTGGATGTTTTCCGTGGCCGTCCTACTCAACAAATGCTCTGGCTGGTTGCCGGTCTACTCACCGCAATGCTCAGGATATGCCGCTCCAAACCGTCCGCGGGACTCCACCAAGCCATTTTCAGCCCAACGAGTCAAACCATACCTTAATAGATTCCGAGGAGTCTGCGCATGCGAGTGCTGGTCATGACCGCCATCTACCCTACGCCAGAGAATCCCGCGTTTGGATCGTTCGTTCGAACGCAAGCGGAATCCCTCAGGCGTGCCGGCATTGGCCTTGAAGTGCTCGTTCTAAAAGGCCGCAACCGAAAACTGATCTATCCAAAGGGAGTCTTGCAGCTGCGCAATCTTCTCAATGGGGGATCCTTTGATCTTGTCCATGCTCACTACGGATATGTTGGCATGGTGGCACGCACACAATGGAAAGTGCCCGTCGTGGTCACTTACCACGGAGATGACTTGCTCGGGACCGTCATGGAGAACGGCAAGAAAGCCCGCTGGAGCGCGCTGGTTGTCGCCGCGGGGAAGAAACTGGCTCAGCACGTTGATGCTGCAATTGTTCAGACTCCGGAGATGGCGAGTAAGCTTACGAAATCGAACGTCTTCGTAATTCCTCACGAAGTCGACTTCGAAGTCTTCCATCCCACGGAGCGCATGCAAGCCAGGGCCATGCTGGGGCTGAAAGCGCACAAGAAATATCTCCTCTTCGCAGCCAACCCGCAAATTGCGGTGAAGCGTTTTCCTTTGGCTAAAGCGGTCGCCGACTGGCTTGCCAGGCGGGACCCTTCGATTCAATTGCTGGTCGTTTCCAAAGAGTCGCAGGAACGCCTCGCGCTTTATATGAGCGCTTGCGATGCGCTGGTTTTCCCCTCCTATCAGGAGGGTTCCCCAAACGTCGTCAAGCAGGCAATGGCGTGCAACCTCCCCATTGTCGCCACGGACGTCGGCGATGTTCGTCTGGTCATCGGCAAGACGAAAGGTTGCCACGTCTGCAATCCCACCGTCTCGGAATTTGCCGCCCGGATCACGGAAATCCTGTCACCTCCGAGGAGAACCGATGGCCGGGAACGCATTCGTCATCTGGATTCGTCAACTGTCTCGGAGAGAATCATCGAAGTCTACGAGCGTGTCTTGAGGAATCGGGAAAAGCGGTTCGCAGGCCAGAAGCGGGCGGACGTCGTCGCTACTGCAAATAAACTCACTTAGGTAATCGGGGTAACAGACGATGTGTGGCATTTGTGGTGTTTACGAATACGAGAATCACGTAGCGGTGGAGCCGCATGTCCTGGAAGACATGCTCGGTGTCATCCGTCATCGCGGTCCGGATGATTCCGGCGTTTATTTTGACAAGGACGTGGCAATCGGAATGCGCCGCTTGAGCATCATTGACCTGAGCGGAGGTAAACAGCCCATCAGCAATGAAGATGGAACCATCGTCACGGTCTTTAACGGCGAGATTTACAACTTTCACGAACTCAGGGAACAACTGCAAAGTCGCGGCCACACATTTGCGACGGCCAGCGACACGGAAGTGATCGTCCACCTTTATGAAGATTTTGGAGAGGAATGTGTCCAACACTTGCGCGGAATGTTTGGATTTGCCGTATGGGACGCGCGCCGCAGAAAGCTTTTTGTCGCCCGCGATCGCCTGGGAATTAAGCCGCTGTACTATATGCAGGCAGGCGGACGCCTGATATTTGCTTCCGAGATCAAGGCCATTCTGGAACATCCCACGGCCCAGGTTCATCTGAGCACCTCGGCTCTGAGCAACTTCCTCTCGCTGAAGTATGTGCCGGCACCCCAGACCATGTTTAAGGGCGTCAGCGCGCTCCCACCGGGGTGCATCCTCTCTTGCGATGCGCATGGTATAAAAATCCGACGGTACTGGGACCTGTCATTTGCCAGCCAAAGCAATGGCCAGCGCAGCGAAGCGGTTTACGCCGAGCAGCTTGAGGCTTTGCTAAAAGAGTGCGTAAAGCTGCACCTTGTCAGCGACGTCCCCTTCGGCGCGTTTTTGAGCGGCGGACTCGACTCCAGCACGATTGTCGCTCTGATGACTGAATTCCTGAACGCGCCCGTCAAAACCTACTCAGTAGGATTCGAAGGCGATGCCGAAGAATTCAGCGAACTGCCGTATGCTCGGATGGTTGCGAAGAAGTACCACACCGACCATCACGAAGTTCTTATTCAGCCTAGCGACTTGATCAATCTTTCAGAAAAAGTTGTGTGGCATCTCGATCAGCCTATTGCCGACGATGCGTGCCTGGCTAACTTCATGGTCGCCGAGCTGGCCTCTCGCGACGTGAAAATGGTCCTCACGGGGGAAGGCGGCGATGAATTATTTGCCGGCTACGCCCGCTACGCCGGTGAAAGGCTGTCACCCTTGTTCCAACGTCTCCCGCGATCCGCGAAGTCCATGGCGGTTCGCCTGAGCGGGCAAATTCCGGGGCTGCGTCGTCAAAAACTCGCCCTGTACGCGCTCTGTCAGCCGGACGAAGTCAACCGATTGGTCAACTGGTTTCCACTCTTCAACTCGGAAGCCAAACACACGTTGCTTTCAGAGGATTTCCAACAAGCCCTCAACGGCAGCGGCGCCAGCGCCGTGTTCGCCGAACATCTTGCTCGCACCGACGCTATTGACCCGATAAACCGCATGCTCTACGTGGACACCAAGCTCTGGCTGCCCGACGATCTGCTCGCTCGCGGCGACAAGACCAGCATGGCCGCGTCGTTGGAAGGTCGCGTCCCACTTCTCGATCACAAGCTGGTGGAATTTGCCGCCTCTCTTCCGCCACATCTGAAAGTAAAGGGCCTGACCCGTAAGTACTTATTAAGGAAAGTGGGCCAAGCCTGGCTTCCGCCGGAGATCATCAGCCGGAAGAAGAAGGGATTTCCCATGCCCATGTCGCTGTGGTTCCGGAAAGAGGCCCGCTCATTTCTCCGGGACGCTCTTTCTCCCTCCACTTTGCATCGACGAGGGCTTTTCAACCCCCCCTTTGTCGAGAAATTGCTCCGCGATCACGAGACTGGTTTTGCCGATCATGGCTCGCTGCTCTGGGGCCTGCTCAGCATCGAACTGTGGCACCGCGTTTTCATCGATTCCCACCGGCGCTCGGAAAGGCAATCGAATGTTTTCGCATTGCAGGCTTGATGAAATTGTTGCCGAAGCGCAGAGACCGGCAAAGGACCACTCGTGAAAGCCCCTGCCACTAATCGAATATTGATGCTCTTGGAGAACCAAACATACCCGCGGGACTTTCGCGTTCGCCAGGAAGCCACTGCATTGACCGCTGCAGGCTACCGCGTCTCGGTCATCTGCCCGGCCGGACCGGGCCAGCCTTTTCGGGAGACATTAGACGGTGTGCACGTTTACCGTTATCCGCAGCCGCCGGAAGCCCATGGTTTCCTCGGCTACTTATGGGAGTACGGATTCGGTATGGCCGCCGCGTTCTTACTCTCTTTGCTGGTTTTCTTTGGCGAGGGCTTCGATGTTGTCCATGCCCACAATCCGCCGGATACCTTTGTCTTCATCGCGGCCTTTTACAAGCTCTTCGGCAAGTGTTTTGTTTTTGATCATCACGACTTGTCTCCGGAAATGTATCAGGCGCGCTTCCCGGGCGGCGGAAACCGCCTCGTCCTCGGCGCGCTCATTTTTCTGGAGAGACTCACATGCCGTCTCGCCGATCGCGTCATTGCTACAAACGAGTCATACAAGAAAATTGAGATGGAGCGAGATCAGGTACCCGAATCACACATCACGGTCGTGCGCAATGGTATTGAACTCCATGAACTTCCCGCGGTTGAGCCCGACTGCACACTGCGGCCTGCTGGAAAAACGATCATTGGCTATGTCGGCGTGATGGGATTTCAGGATGGGGTGGACTACCTCCTGCGGGCTCTAGGCCACCTCGTCCGCGATTTGAAGAGAACCGACTTTCTTTGCGTCCTCGTTGGCGACGGAGATGCCTTCCCTTATCTGAAATCTTTGGCAGAGCAACTGCACATCTCCGAGCAAATACTGTTTACCGGGATGGTGCATCGTTCGGAAGTGCCGCGCTATCTCGGTATCGCCGACATTTGCGTTGCACCTGAGCCGGCCGCCCCCTACAACGATCGCTCCACCGCGGTCAAGCTGATGGAGTACATGTCTCTGGCAAAACCAATAGTTGCTTTCGATCTGACCGAGCATCGCTTTACCGCAAAGGGCGCGGCGGCCTACGTCAAACCAAACGACGAGCTCGAATTCGCTCGCACCATTGCCGAGCTTATGGACGACCCGGCACGAAGGAAAAAGCTGGGCTTACTGGGGCGCCAGCGGATGGAAAAGGAGTTGGCTTGGCAATATTCGATTCCGAAACTCTTGCATGTCTATCAGGCCGTGTTGCCCGCCACGGCTGCTTCGCCGCAAGCTCCGCGATTCGAAGGCGGGATAGAAATTCAGTCTCGACGCGCGCCCCGCCCAAGAACCGCAGGTTGCGAAGCGGGTGACCCAAGATGAACGACGCCTGCGTCGAACGACGGCAAAAATTATGCTCCAGCGTCCGCTATCAGCACAGCACGGTCTGGATCGGGGGTGAACGAACTTGAACGTTGTCTGTGTCGATCCTCGCACCGATTTACTGTGGCGCAAGCTGCTCGAGCAAGCTCCCAGCGGCGTTTTTCATTCACCGGACTGGATTCAAGTCTTGACGGACACATATGGCTGGGAGGCCCATGCCTACGTGATTCTTTCTGACAACGGAGAGCCCTGCGCCGGAATTCCTTTCTGCCGCATTGCGGACATGCTGGGAGAGCGCATTGTGGCCCTGCCGTTTTCGGATTATTGCGATCCGCTCGTCAACGATGCGAATGGTTGGCGCACGCTGATCGATCAACTGCTTCCTGAGCATCGTCCCATCACTGTGCGCTGCTTGCACAACAACCTGCCTCTTGGCGACGAAAGATTCTCCCTCTTCAAGGAAGCCAAGTGGCATGGTCTTGATTTGCGGCCCGAACTGGACGCCCTTTGGAGCGCCATGCACGAATCCACGCATCGGGCCATCCGGAAATCGCAGCGCGCCGGCCTCGTGGTTCGTCCCGCACAGTCGGAAGACGAACTTCGGGCATTTTTTGACATGCATCTGAAAATTCGAAAATACAAGTACGGTCTGCTCGCTCAGCCTTACACCTTCTTTCAGAACATCTGGCGCCGTTTCGTGGAAACAGAACAGGGGTTTCTATTGTTGGCACTGTGCGAGAATAAGATTGTCGCCGGTGATTTTTTCCTCATGTTCAAAGACACGCTCTACTACAAATTTAACGCTTCTCTCCCTGGCGATCTTTCCCACCGCCCGAACGACCTGCTCATCTGGGAAGGAATTCAGCGTGGAAAAAATCAAGGCCTTAAGCTTCTCGATTTTGGCCTGAGCGACATCGATCAAGAGGGATTGATTCGCTACAAACGAAAATTTGGCACCCAAGAGAAGACCATTTCGTTCCTGCGTCACGAGCCCAATGGCGGGCCAACCCCAGCCGAGAAAGAAATGCGAGCGCTCCTCGGCAAACTGACAACCCGGTTCACCGACCAGCTGGTCCCCGATCTTGTGACCGAGCGCGCCGGAGAAGACCTCTACAGACTGTTCACCTGAGTTGCGTGGAAGGCCACACCGTGCTTCATAGAATCTGGCTGCCACTGCTGGTGCACTTCACTATGTCGTTTTCAGCTTTTGCTAGTTGCATTGTGCCCAATAATCCAATCGAGGCGGAGAACTGCCTCCCGGGCAACCCCCCAGCCGAATGGTACGTCGTAGGCGCAGGTTCGACGAATATTCAGGGCTTTACCACCGACATCAGTGTGAATCCGGGCGAAACGGTCTACTTCAAAATCATGACCGACGCCCCTTTCTACCTCATCAATATTTACCGCCTGGGTTATTACCAGGGGGCGGATGCCCGCAAGGTTGCAACTATTCTGCCGTCCGTGCCGTTGCCTCAAACTCAGCCTCCGTGTTTGACGGATGACTCCACTGGCCTGACAGATTGCGGCAATTGGGGCATATCCGCGTCTTGGGAGGTGCCGGTGACTGCCACGTCGGGTGTCTACTACGCCCTTCTTACGCGGCTGGATACCGGTGAGGCGAGTCCCGTGATTTTTGTTGTGCGCAATGACTCCAGCCATTCCGACATCCTGGTGCAGACTTCCGACCCCACCTGGCACGCGTACAACGACTACGGCGGAAGCAGTTTGTACACCGGCCCGTCCACTGCAGCCTACAAGGTGAGTTACAACCGTCCGTTCAATGTGCCGAATGGTTACACGTGGTTATTCACTGCCGAGTATCCAATGCTCCGATGGCTCGAAGCGAACGGCTACGACGTCACGTATTCCACGGGATTGGATACAGATCGGAATGGACAGCTAATCACTCAGCACAAGATCTTCATGTCGGTTGGACATGACGAATACTGGTCAGGCGGGCAACGCGCCAACGTGGAAGCCGCCCGAGCTGCCGGCGTAAACCTGGCTTTCTTCAGCGGCAATGAGATCTCCTGGAAAACGCGCTGGGAGCCCAGCATGGACGGCACAAATACGCCGTACCGAACCCTGGTCTGCTACAAGGAAACGCTCGCAGGGACAGCCATTGACCCCATGGACCCACCCACGTGGACCGGTGCTTGGCGTGACCCGCGCTTTAGCCCACCGGCTGACGCGGGCCGCCCGGAAAATGCCTTGACCGGCACGCTTTTTGCCGTAAACGAATTTCGCAATGACCCCATCACGGTTCCCCAGGCTGATGGCAAAATGCGCTTCTGGCGCAACACCAGCATCGCAACACTCGCTCCAGGACAGGTCGCCACGCTGCCAGCGGGCGTGCTTGGCTACGAATGGGATATGGACGCCGACAACGGGTTCCGGCCCGCAGGACTCGTCCGGTTGTCGACCACTACCTTGTCGGTGTCGACTTTTCTCCTCGATTTGTATTCCAGCACCTTCGGCACTGCCACCGCCACACATAACCTCACTATGTATCGCGCCCCCAGTGGCGCGCTGGTTTTCGGAGCCGGCACCGTCCAATGGTCCTGGGGCCTGGACACCACTCATATGATCGGAGGCCCTCCAACCGATCTCAATATGCAGCAGGCCACCGTCAATCTTCTTGCAGACATGGGCAGTCAGCCGGCGACGCTGCAGATCGGCTTGGTGCGGGCGACCCCTTCCACTGATACCACGCCGCCAAGCTCTGCCATTATGGCGCCGGCTGACGGAAGCCGAGTCATCGTCAATGTGCCCCTGACTATTTCCGGCACCGCGAAAGACCTAGGAGGTGGCGTTGTAGGCGCCTCCGAAATCTCCGTGGACGGAGGAATAACCTGGCATCCAGCCGCTGGTCGCGAGAATTGGAGCTACACCTTTACACCGCGCACAACCGGCAATCTCACCATCAAGAGTCGAGCTGCCGACGACAGCGGCAATCTGGAGGTTCCAGGCTCAGGCATCACGCTTGCCGTGGTTCAAGATTCTTGTCCCTGTACCATTTGGACGAACTCGGCAGCACCCGCAAATCCTGATGTCGGGCCTGACTCGCCGGTTGAGCTTGGAGTTACCTTTAGGTCGGACACCAGCGGTTACATTACCAGAATTCGCTTTTACAAGAGTGCTGGCAACACCGGCACCCACGTGGGCAACCTGTGGAACAGTGCAGGCACCGTGCTGGCTAGAGCCACTTTCACGGGAGAGACGGCTTCCGGCTGGCAGCAAGTGAGTTTCTCACCTCCTGTAGCCATCACGGCAAACGCCGTATACGTGGCTTCCTATCACACCACAGCGGGGCACTACAGTGCGGACTGGGACTTCTTCGCGGCTTCGGGCGCGGATAACGCCAACTTGCACGCCCCGGCAAACGGCATCGCCACTCCCAACGGCGTTTTCGCTTACGGCAGCGCTAGTGCTTTCCCGGCAAGCACCCACCAGTCCGCAAACTACTGGGTGGATGTGGAATTCAGCATGAATCCGTAGTGAAAGAAACCAATAGTTCGCGACTTCCGGAACGCAAACACATCCGAAACTATCGCCACCTCTAGGGTCTCTTGATGAGCCTGAACCTTCGCAAAACCGGCGGCAACGCGCTTTCGATTCTCACCAGCGATGTGATGAATCGCGCCACGAGTTTTGTCTTGTACGCTATGGTCGCGCGGCGCCTGGGTGCGCAGGAATTTGGCCAGCTTTCGCTGGCTCTCACTTTGTTCTACACCTTCCAGGTTTTTTCCGTCGGCGGTTTGAAGACTCTCATCGTTCGCCAAGTCGCCAAAGACCGCTTGCAAACGTCGTTGTATTTCCGCAACGGCGTAGTGATTGTGGCTTTCACGTCGATCGCATCCTTGGTGGCACTCTGGAGTTTCGTCCGTATCATGCACTACCCGTCCGCCACTACTCGAGTCATTCTGTGGCTTTCGCTCGGCATATTTCCGTACACCATCTCCGCCGTATGCGAGGGGCTCTTTCAGGCCTGGGAGCGCATGCCCTATATCGCGTACGTCAATGTGCCTGTGAATATCGCAAAAGTTGCCGTGGCCTTCTTCCTGTTGACCACGAACCGTGGCCTATACCCAGTCGTTCTGATTCTGCTCGCTTCTCTCGTCCTCATCGCCATTGTGGAAATTTGGGTTCTGCTCCGGAAGTTTTCCATGCAGCCAGCTTCCTTCGATTTTCATTTCTCGCTGAAGACCATGCGCTCCGCAGCCACTTTCTTGGGCATTGATGGAACGCTCGCCATCATGAGCAGCTTGAATATCTTGCTTCTCTCCAAGCTGGCCACCGAGACTCAAGTGGGCCTGTATAGCGCAGCGACCCAATTGTTGGTTCCGCTCCTCCTCGTCTACCAAAGCATCGCGCAGAGCATATTTCCGGTGATGTGCAGAAAGGTTGCTCCAGGTTATCAAGATCTGAAGCGCATTGCGGAGCACGCCATCGAGTTGCTTCTGATGCTGGCCCTGCCGGCTGCCGCCGGGCTCTTTTTCATCGGCGACCGCATGCTTTCGCTTCTTTACAAAAACCCGGCATTTTCCCAGGCATTACCGGCGTTGCGTATCGTCGCCTGGATCTTGATTTTACAGGTCTTTACCAGCGTGCTCGGCCAGGTGCTGGTAGCCAGCCATCGTGAAAAAATCACGCTGAGAATCGTCCTGGTCGATACCTTGGTCAACTTGCTCGTCGGCTGGCCGCTCGTCAGCATCTTCGGTTTGCGCGGCGCTGCCATCGCCCTGGTCCTGACGCGCTTGGCCGATTGTATTCAGCACTACATCCCGGCCTCGCGCCTCCTCTCCGGCCTACCCTTTGGGAGCATCGTCTGGAAACCACTCGTGGCGGCAGCGTGCATGGCTGCTTATTTGGCCGCGCTCGCCGGCCATCCCGGCATCCTGACCGGTCTCTCTGCCACGCTCATTTACGCTGCTGCCTTGCTGGTTGTGGCCATCTGGGCATCTGGCGGTGTGCGCCAATTTAGAGACAAGTACCGCCCACTCCTCTCGGAGTAGGGCTCACCAATCAGAACGAATCGAATCTGCCATGCTCTTTGATTCCACAGCTTACGTCCTCTTTCTGATCCTTGTGGTCCTGATCTATTGGCGACTGCCTTTTCGCAAGCAGAACTATTTATTGCTTGCCGCGAGTTACTTTTTCTATGCCTGGTGGGACTGGCGTTTTCTCATCTTGATGGCCGGTTCGACCCTCGTGGATTACCTCGTAGCCCGAAAGATTGCCACGAGCTCAGACCAGCGGGCCCGCCGCTTGCTCCTGTTCTTCTCCCTGGTCCTGAACTTCTCATTCCTTGGTGTCTTCAAGTATTTCAATTTCTTTGTGGACTCCGCGGCCCATCTTGCCGCCCTGCTCGGTTTGAAACAGATACCCGTCAGTCTTTGGCGGATACTTCTGCCCCCGGGAATTTCTTTCTACACCTTCCAGGAAGTCGCCTACATCGTGGATGTTTATCATCGCAAAGTGGAACCCGCGAAATCATTGGTGGATTACGCGCTCTTTATCAGTCTCTTCCCGCATTTGATTGCCGGGCCCATTCAGCGGCCTTCGCATCTGCTTCCGCAAGTGCAGAAGCCGCGCACCTGGGACGCTCCGAAGGCTTTCGACGGTTTGATCCTTATCCTGGAGGGTCTCTTTCGCAAAGTCGTCATCGCTGATAACTGCGCGCTCCTTGCCAACGCTGCCTTTGACGGCAGTTTCGGCGGACCTAACGCCATGACCGTGCTTCTTGGAACCTATGCTTTCGCCTGGCAGATCTACGGTGATTTCAGCGGTTACAGCAGCATCGCGCGTGGAAGCGCTCAATTGCTGGGCTTCCATTTCATGGTGAATTTCCGCCAGCCGTATCTCGCGGAAAGCCTTCAGGATTTCTGGAGAAGATGGCACATCAGCCTGAGCACCTGGCTGCGCGACTACCTCTACATTCCGCTCGGTGGCAATCGTCTCGGAAATTTACGAACCTATATCAACTTGATGCTCACCATGCTGCTTGGTGGTCTATGGCACGGAGCAAACTGGACATTCGTCGTCTGGGGCGGCATTCACGGCGTCGGCCTCGCCATCGAACGTTTGTTCGCCGGCACCCGTGAAATCACGTCTTCATCCGGCTTCCTTGGACGCTGGGGCCGCAGAATCATCCTCTTTCACGTCGTTTGCCTGGCATGGATCTTCTTTCGGGTCCCTTCGCTTTCTGGCGCTTGGGAACAGATCGTCAGTCTTGCCGTCTGGCAGTGGAGCCCTGCCTACCTGACGGCATTTTTGTTCTTGGCGGTCTATGCGGGAATTCTCTTCCTTCTCGACCTTCAATTGGAGCATTCGAATGCCGAGCACGTCTTCGCATCACGCTCTTATGGCTGGCGAGTCGCCACAGGCATTGCCTTCTGCGTCTTGATTACACTTTTCGGAGCAAACCAAGAAAGTGCCTTCATTTACTTCAGATTCTGATCGTCGCACTGCCACGCGTGCCATGGTTGCTTTGCTCGCCGCGTTGCTTGGCTATTTCTGCGCACTCGAGCTTGTAACGCGGACCGCTTTTCCTCGTATCAACCATATCTGGCGAAGCTTTCAGGCAAACCAGTTTCATGCCGTTTCGCTTCGGCCGGACGCCCCTAGCAACTCACTAACTATGCTGATTGTCGGTAACTCCTACCTGGAAGTCGGAGTAAACCGCGACAGTCTGCAGCAGGAGATAGCACCCAACTACTCCCTCGCCTACCTGCCAATGTCGGGCACCAGCTATCTTGACTGGTATTTCGGATTGCGTCGCCTCTTCGCCGAGGGTTCTCACCCGGCCATCGTTGGCGTTTGCTTGTCCACCCGTGACTTGCTCTCGGATTCCACTTACGGCGGATCCTTCGCCAATGCCCTCATGCTGGAAGGCGACATCCTCCAGGTAAAAAGAGAGAGTCACCTGGACAACACCACTATGACGGACTACTTTTTTGCAAACTCCAGCAGCTGGATGGGGCACCGCGGAGAAATTCACAATTGGCTCCTGCGAAAGACCGCACCCCAGATCGATGACCTGGTCACGTACTTCAAGCCAAAAAATCGCCCCCTCCCTCCGGCCTCCGACGTCTTAGGGAAAGCCCTTCCGCGCCTCCGGTTGTTGAATGATCTGTGCCGGCAAAATGGCTCGCGCTTCTTTCTTTTGATTCCTCCCACCCGTGATGTCAACGACGCTTCCAATGAACTCCAAGCCGCCGCCGCCAAAGAGGGCCTGCTCGTTGTTTTGCCCTTCCAGCACGCCGAGTTGCCCGAGAACGCTTTTCTGGACGGCTCGCATCTGAATCCAAAGGGCGCAGCCCTTTTTACCGAGCGGTTGGGGCCGGCGCTGCTTCAATCGCTTTACCGGAACTGATGCCCGCAGGGCCCGGGCTTTCTTAGCTCCAATTTCGTTTCGAGCGTCATCAGCGCTTGCTTGATCTCCGGTTATTGCTGACGGCAATCTAGGATCCTGAAAGAGCGAATATCTCAACATGGCATCGAAAGAGCGCCTCCGCGTCGCCCTGATTTCCTACAATTTTGGGGAATACTGCGTGCACCTGGCGAGTGCGCTTGCCGAGCACGCAGACGTTTTGCTGATCATTCCCGACCGCCTGGTGGAACCTCATGTCGCGAAGCTGAATACCTCGGTACGGTTATTTTCCTTTTTGCATCCCAGGCTGCGTCAGCCTGTCCGGCAATTCCTTGCCATTCGAAAGATCATTCGGGAAATCCGTGCGTTCGCACCGGATGTGATCCACTATCAAGGAGCCCACCTTTGGTTTGACCTGGCGTTGCCTTTCCTGCGTCGATATCCGCTGGTCTTCACCATCCACGACTTTCAACCCCACCCGGGCGACCGCCTTTCCCAGAAAACGCCGCTTTGGGTCGAGATGTTTGCCCGCCGCCGCGCCGATGAGTTGATCGTCCACTCACAATTCCTTCGCGATTTAGTGGTTCGCAATCTGCCCGGCACTGCCGGGAAAATCTCCGTCATTCCCCACATCCAGATCGGCGAAGCTCTGCCGCCTGCCGCTTATGCAGAGGATGAGCATCTGGTTCTCTTCTTCGGTCGCATCTGGGAATACAAAGGTCTGGAGTATTTGATCCGCGCCGAACCTCTAATTACCGCGCGCGTGCCCGACGCGCGAATCTTGATCGCCGGTCAGGGCGAAGACTTCTCCCGCTACGCGCGCATGATGGTCCATCCGGACCGTTTCATCGTTCACAACGAATTCGTCTCCGAAGCTCGCGCCGCCGATTATTTCCGACGCGCCAGCGTGGTCGTTCTTCCCTATATTGAAGCTTCGCAGAGCGGTGTGATTCCCATGGCCTGCTCCGCCGCAAAACCGGTCGTGGCCACCACGGTTGGCGGACTCCCTGAGAGTGTCGTGGACGGCCGCACTGGTTACCTCGTTGCCCCTCGGGACGCGGCGCAGTTGGCGGATGCTGTTACCCGCTTGCTGCTCGATGCCCCGCTCCGTCGTCGAATGGGTGAGCAAGGGAAAACAAAAATGGAAGCAGAGTGTTCGCCCGGCGTAATCGCGCAAAAGACGCTCGACATTTATCGCCGAGCCTTCAAGATCTCTGCTGGAGCCCATCGCCGGGCTCCAGCAGAGATCTTTCCGGCCGTGACCTCTGGTTCAACGCGAAGCACGGACTAAAAACGTGACGGAGGGAGATGACCGGTTTATGTGAGCGGTCGCCCATACTCCCTCCTCACGGGATTGAGGTATGCCGGGCAGTGGCTGGTAAACTCCTTGGCGCAGCCAGCGCATTGCGCGCGGCGCCTTTTTCCGTATATGTCCTCGTTTAGCCGTCAACTACTCCCCAGGAATTTCATCCTAGTGTTGATAGGCTCCAAGGTCGGAACCGCCACCTTGCGGGCGGGCTTTGCCGTTGATGTCCGTGTAGATGTAGTTCTTCAGGTCGCTGACGATATTCGCCGACAACCCCGACAGCGTGCTGGGATCAATG